>JAFEHB010000207.1_pt1 | contig 55555 bp, 54 predicted proteins | sample 9267121 | NCBI WGS metagenome assembly JAFEHB01 (sample SAMN17103336, study PRJNA684904) | human gut metagenome | isolation source: diarrhea sample from child under the age of five | host: Homo sapiens | place: South Africa: Mafikeng, Mafikeng Provincial Hospital | collected 2019-09 | reverse complement strand
TTATAGATAGACAGTAGGCAATACAGTCTAACTTTCCTTACTATTTTATCAAATTCTAGTGAAATTGCAAGCCTTTTACACATTTTTTGTGAATTAACCTTTTCTAACAGAAAGCTCAACTTATATCAGACAAGTTAACTGCTAGCGTATATTCTAAAACTCATCATTTGCTTCTCTTCTTACTTCCTTAAATGGTTTAACAAAACTACAAAAACGATCTAATCAATCACAAAAAAATCGGAAATATTTCCGATTTTTTCTTTGTATTAGCCCGAATTTCGTAGACCTGTTGCAATACCATTGATAGTGATATGAATCAGCTTTTCTTGATCAGGTGTAAGTTGGCCATTACGCTGACGTTTAATCAGCTCTAGTTGAATATAGTTCAAAACATTAAAGTAAGGCATACGATAGTCCAAGCTGTCTCTTAGATAAGTATTTTCAGCCAAGAGTTCATCGTGTCCTTCAATCTCAAGAATAACATTCTTAGTTAGTTGCCACTCATCCAAGATAATATTGAAAATATCCCGAACATTCTGATCTTCGCATAACTGAGCATATTCAAAAGCAATGTTCATATTGGACTTAGAAAGGACCATGTCTACATTTGATAATAGAGATTTGAAGAATGGCCATCTCTTGTACATAAGTTGTAGAAAGGCAAGGTTATTTTCTGGATCTTGATCAATAAATTCCTTGAAACTTGAGCCAACACCGTACCAACCAGGGAACATCACTCGACTTTGAGACCATGAGAAGACCCATGGGATCGCTCGAAGACCACCGATTTCAGTAATCGTTTTACGAGCTGCAGGACGAGAGCCAATATTAAAGCTAGAAATCGCTTTGATTGGACTAGATTCAAAGAAATAATCATAAAAGCGTTCGTCGCCAAAGACTAAATCACGATAAATCTGATAGCTTCGCTCGACAACTTGATCCATGATCCGCTCATATTTATTGGATGTATGGGCATCACTTTTCTTATGTGTTACCATTCGATTGATTGCTGCAGAAACGAGCATTTCCAAATTATAGTAGGCTGCATCTTTATTACCATATTTGTTTCCAATAACTTCCCCTTGCTCAGTAAGGCGGATCCGGTCGTTGATACTTCGTAGGGGTTGTGAGGTGATCGCTTCATAGGTTGGACCGCCACCACGGCCAACTGTACCTCCACGACCATGGAAGAAGGTAATTTTAACACCAAATTTATCACCGATAGCAGTCAGCTGTTGCTGAGCCTTATAGAGAGTCCAGCAAGAAGATAGGTAACCACCATCTTTATTACTGTCTGAGTAACCCAACATGATTTCTTGGTAATTATTCTTAGAGGCAATCCACTTCTGAGCAATAGGCAAAGATAGATACTTCTCCATTGTTTCGCATGAATTGTCCAAATCTTCAATTGTCTCAAAAAGAGGAACAATCTGTACTCGAGTCCCATTTTCATCAATCAGCCCTACTTCTTTCAGCATAATAGCCAACTCCAATAGGTCTGATACACTGGTCGAGTGAGAGATAATATTCTGCTTGATGACTTCTTCACCAAGTGCATCTTTCAGCTGTCGAGCAGTCTTGAAAATTTCTAATTCTTTTTGCAGAAGTTCGGACTTAGGCTCATGAGTAGCTGACAGGATACGAGGATCTTCTAGCAGCTGCTTAAGTAGTACCTGACATTTTTCTTCCTCAGATAAGCTGCTGTAATCTTTTACAATGTTTGCTGATGCCAAGAGCTCAGCCACACAAGCTTCATGAACACTAGAATCCTGACGCATATCAATGCTGGCTAAGAAGAAACCAAAAACATCCACTGCTTGTAAAAGTTCTGTCAGGTCTCCTGTCACTAAAGCTTCACCATGATGTTCGATAAGAGAATCATAAATGACCTGTAAGTCTTCTTTGAATTCTTTTGCAGTTTTGTAAGAAGGTGTTTCCTCCTTCTTCAACTCAGTTAAGGTTTCACTGATACGAGACTGAATATAGTTTGGAATAATTTCTCGTCCCTTATTACTCACAGAAGGAGTTGTCTTGGCAGATAATGTTTTCTCAGCTCGATCAGTCAAGCGCTGACCTTCATTAGAAAAGTTTCCTTCTTTCAGGTACAGCAAGGTCTGAATCAGCTTGGACTGAATATAGTGGAAGGCACGGCGGTAAGGCTCATTTTCACGATAAACAGATTTATCAGTTGACAAAGCAGCCATTTCTGCTACTGCCTGACTAGTTTCTGAGAGATTCGTTGACAGAGAAAAAGTACGATAAAGTGTATAAACCTTGTCAATGTAATAGTTGAGAATGACTTCACTCTGGAGAGTGGCTGATAGTTTCAAAGTTTCTGCCGTTACAAAAGGATTCCCATCCCGGTCACCACCAATCCACATTCCCATGGTAATAGGTTTAGGATTATCCAACTTGATACCCCGCTCTTCTGCCAAGCGTTTGTATTCGACCATAAAGTTGGTAATGGCTTGTAGAAAAGAGCTATTGTAGTATTCCATGACATTGGTAATCTCATTGGTTACTTTTAGTTTCTTATCCCGAATCATATCTGTCTGCATCATGAGCTCGATGTAACGACGAAGGTTGCCTAGCCACTTCTTCTCATTAACCAGACCAGCCTTAACATCTCGATGCTGACGTAAAAGGGTGTGAATATGATTTGTCAGATCCAGCATTGTCTTTCTTTGAACCTGAGTTGGGTGAGCTGTCAGTACCGGAACAACATTTAAATTCTCTAGAATTTCTTTTGCATTCTCCCGCGTTGAAATCAAGTCAATAGTTGTTGACAGCTTTCCAAGATAATCTTGGTCGATATTGTTCTGATGGTTGATTTCATAAGCTAGATCAACGTCTTCAGAAATATTAATCAAGAGTGGCAGAATAGAAAAATAACGAGAAATATAGACCATTTCTTCTGTTGTTAGTTCTTCTACGATTTCCTTTAGTTCCTGGTATTTGGAGTGAACAGCTAAGTCCTCCATCATTTCAATCTTTTCAAATGTCTCAGGACTAAGAATTTTACGCGTAACATCAGTAAGTAAGTCCGTCAAAATGGAAACTTCTTCTCGAATAACATCTTTATTACTAAAGCTTTCTAACTTATTAAATGACATGGAATGAACCTTTCTATTTAAGGACAAAGACTAGCTAACAACCAGCCGGTCTCACAAAGTTTCTTCTAAAACACGATTGATATTGTTTCGTTTTTCGTTGGCATCAATATTGAGTACAAAGGCAATTCCAACTGACAAAACTAAGAGACTATTCCCACCTTGTGATAGGAATGGAAAAGTCACCCCTGTTGAAGGAATCAATCCTGAGATCCCTCCAATGTTTATAAAGGTTTGGGTCAGCATCATGCCTCCAATTCCCAAAGCCACCATTGAATTAAAAGGGTCTCTAGCTCGAATACCTACCAAAATGATTCGCAAGATTAGGAAAAACAGTAAGGCTAAAATTAAGCTAGCACCAATAAAGCCCAATTCCTCGATAACAATTGAAAAAACAAAATCTGTCTGCGCTTCGGGTAAATAGCCTCGTTTTTCAATTGAATTTCCAAGCCCTAATCCAAACCAGCCTCCGTTTACAATCGCATAATATGAATTCGCAAGTTGATGCCCTGCTCCTGACACATCTGTAAAGGGATTAAAGAAAGCACTAAATCTCTTAGCAACATATCCAAACAAAGGAACCTTGGAGACTTTTTCTACACCAAGCAGCCAAATACTGGATAGGATCAAGGTCGAAGTTCCTACCAGTATTCCTAGCATAGCTGAGAACCATCGATGTCCAATACCACTTACAGAAACCATTATTAGGACAGTCAAAGCTAAAATAGTAGCATTCCCCAAGTCCGGCATGATAACAACAATACCTATCAAAATTCCTGTGATAGTACGCCAATCACTTAACGTTCTGGGCAACCACCGGTTAAAAGTTAAAGCTTGATAATCATATATTTCAATCTCTTCCTGCTTTCTTGAAAACCTCAGGGCTAAGAACCAGACCAGCAGAATTTTCAGATACTCGGCAGGCTGAATACTAACCCCACCAATAAAAAGCCAACCATGTGCTCCGTTTACTGCACGAGTTATAAAACGCGATAAGAGTAACAGGATCACTTCCACTAAAATGAAACCGAACAAAACCTCTTGTTTCTTAAAAATATCGATCTTTACCTTATATATAAAAACAATTGCTATTAAACTCAGAATCCAAAATATGCCTTGGCTTATAACTGATTTAAAAGAATTAGCACCTGACTGAACCAAGGTCGCACTGGTTGTTGAATAGACAATAATCAAGCCTAAAACTGATAAAATCAAATAGGGAATTAAGATAGAGTAGTTTAATAGGTGTCGTTTGTCAATCTTCATACTTCACCTAGATTTTCTAAAATTTCATTGTACATTATATCATTTTTCAAAACGAAAAAAAAGCCATATCCTTTTCGCAATGTAGCAAAATCTTATGATAAAATGTAAGAAAACAACTGATTGGAGGTCCAAAACTATGAATGTTTACCAATTTTCTGTCGAAAAACAAGATGTCAGTCAGCTTTCACTGGACAGTTTTAATGGGAAAGTCTTACTCATTGTAAATACAGCAACTGGCTGCGGATTTACTCCACAGTATAAAGGACTGCAGGAATTATATCTTCGCTATCATGATGAAGGATTTGAAATATTAGATTTTCCCTGCAATCAGTTTAAAAATCAAGCTCCAGGAAGTGCAGAAGAAATCAACAATTTCTGTAACCTAAACTATCAGACCAGCTTTCCCCGTTTTCAAAAGATTAACGTAAATGGAAAAAAAGCTGACCCACTATATACATGGCTTAAAGAAGCAAAGGGGGGGGAATTCTATCTAAAGATATTAAGTGGAACTTCACCAAATTTCTTTTAGATAAAGAAGGCCATGTGATGAAACGCTACTCTCCTCAAACATCTCCTCAAGATATTGAAAAAGATATTCAAGAACTTTTAAAATGAATAAATTTCTAATAAGCTAAAACTTGAACAGTAGGTGTTCAGAAGTTCTATTATAAATGATTTTTTTTGCTTTTTTATTTATTTTAGGTTAAAATAAAAAAAGTATGAGAAAGAAGATAAAACCAATCGTTGTACTCGCTTTCTTTGTCTGCTTTATTCTAACAATATTGGTTAGTAGGCAACTGTCGAATGCGAAAGGTCAACGAGAACAAACAAAAACTGTCCAATCATCTTCTTCAAGCTCTTCGGAAAAAATAGATCTTACTAAACCAATCATCGATTTGTCTGGTTGGCAGCTTCCGAGCGAGATTGATTATGATCAATTGGCTAAAAATGTTTCAGGAGTCATTGTGCGTATCCAGAGCGGTTCCTATACTAAAAAAGAGAATGCTGCTACTTATGCTAACGGGCTGGATAAAGCATACAAAACCCATATCAAGGAATTTCAAAAACGCAACATCCCTGTAGCAGTCTATGCTTATGTATCTGCTTCTTCGACTAAAGAAATGGAAAAAGAGGCAGAAAGTTTTTACAAGGCTGCATCCAAATACAAGCCGACCTACTACTGGCTAGATGTTGAAGAAAAAACTATGTCTGATATGAACGGAGGAGTCGAAGCCTTCCGTGCTAAATTAGAATCTTTAGGCGTAAAGAATATCGGGATTTATGTAGGCACTTACTTCATGGAAGAACACAGCATAAATACTGAGAAATTTACAGCTCTTTGGATTCCAACTTATGGAACCGATAATGGTTATTATAATGCTGCTCCTAAGACTGACATTGATTATGATTTGCACCAATATACTTCCCAAGGAACTTTAACTGGTTTCTCTCATCCTTTAGACTTAAACCAGATTTCTACTTTAAAAAACCGAGAGGAAACTCATGCCAAATTATTTGGGAAACAATAATTAAAATCAAGTATTTTACTTGATTTTTTCTTTTCACTTTAAGCAAGTTCTGCCCATTTTAGGACTTTACTTAAATTTTCACTAACTAAAAGTAAAATATGTTATAATAAACTACATTGAACATGTTAAGGAGATTTTGATGTTTTCTTGGATTACAAGAATGATTAAAGGATTGATTATCGCACTTGGTTTTATCTTGCCTGGTGTTTCTGGCGGAGTCTTAGCTGCCATTTTGGGAATATATGAGCGTATGATATCTTTTCTAGCTCATATCAAAGATAACTTCAAGGAGAATGTCCTCTTTTTCTTTCCGGTTGGTATAGGTATGATTCTTGGAATTGCCCTCTTTTCTCTTCCGGTTGAATATTTACTAGCCCACTATAAGATTATTGTGCTTTGGGGATTTGCTGGAGCTATTATTGGGACGATTCCTAGTTTAATCAAGGAGTCTGTTCGCGAGTCAGACCGTGATCGAATAGATATAGCTATTTTCTGGCTGACTTTTGTCCTGTCTGGTTTTTTCCTTTATTTTCTCAATAGTATGGTTGGAACTCTTCCAGCAAATTTCTTGACCTTTATGCTAGCGGGAGCCTTGATTGCTCTAGGGATTTTGGTTCCTGGTCTTAGTCCTTCTAATCTACTTTTGATATTAGGCTTATACACTCCAATGTTGACTGGTTTCAAGTCCTTAGATCTTTTTGGAACATTTTTACCAATTGCCATCGGAGGAGCCTTAGCTCTCATAGCTTTTTCAAAAACAATGGACTATGCACTCAAAAATTTTCACTCGCGAGTCTATCATTTCATTATAGGTGTTGTACTTTCTAGCACCTTGCTTATTGTCATTCCAAATGCTGGTAATAGTGAAAGCATTACTTATGCAGGAACTTCTATTATCACCTTTGTCATAACAGCCTTCTTCTTTGGCTTAGGTATTTGGCTAGGAATTTGGATGAGTCAGTTAGAAGAGAAGTATAAATAATGGCAAAAAAAACAAAATTAAAAAAAACACTGGTCGAACAGATTTTGACCAAGGCTAATATTCCCCACCAAGGATTGCAAATTAATGCCCTCGAAAATGAAACTGGAGAAATAGACGACCGATCTCAGATCTATAAAACCTTAGCATTGTCAGGGGATAAAACCGGACCTGTTATTGGTATCCTCCCCATTACTGAGCATTTATCTGAGAAAAAATTAGCCAAAATTTCTGGAAATAAAAAGGTTACTATGATTCCTCAAAAGGAACTCGAAAAAACAACTGGCTATGTTCATGGTGCCAACAATCCAGTTGGTATCCGCCAAAAGCACTCCTACCCTATCTTCATCGACCAGGTTGCTCTAGAACGAGAAGCCATTATCGTATCCGCTGGAGAAGTTGGACGTAGCGTTCTAATCAAGGCCCAGGACTTGGCGGATTTTGTCAAAGCAGAATTTGCTGACATAAAAGAAGAATAGAGCAGGCACTTCATTTGAAAGAGAAAACTATGAAACTATACTTTATCCGTCATGGAAAGACTGAGTGGAATTTGGAAGGTCGCTTTCAGGGTGCTGGAGGTGATTCACCTCTCTTACCTACTGCTATTGAAGAATTACATATTCTAGGGAAGCACCTTGCTAAGACCCGCTTTGATAAGATATTCTCTAGTGATTTATCCAGAGCCGTTAGAACAGCTCAAATCATTAATTCAGAAAATCATTTTCCGCAAGAAATTATTTTAAAAGAAGAATTACGAGAATGGAATTTAGGTAAATTAGAGGGAGCCAAATGGGAAACTATTGCTGCCATATATCCCCACCAAATGCATGCCTTTCGGCAAAATCTTGCTCAGTTTGACCATACTTTATTTGATGCAGAATCAGTTTACCAAACGACCCATCGGGTTATCCATTTTATCAAGTCTCTAAAAGATTTAGAGGGAGAGAATCTCTTATTTGTTGGACATGGAGCTAATCTTACGGCTTCAATTCGAACTCTTCTTGGCTACGAAGTTGGCAGCATACGAAAAAATGGTGGCCTCAGTAATGGAAGTGTCACTATCCTCGAAACAACTGATTTTGAGAAGTTTTCTCTACTAGACTGGAACAATACTGACCATCTTGAAAATCTTGATACTGTGAATCTTTAAATTCGCAGTTTTTTCTTTCTTAAAAGCTAAATATAGGTGAATTTCCATAGATTTTGTGATAAAATAAATTGGAATACTTTTGGAGGAAAACATGACTACTGAACATTTTGAAGAATTAAATGACCAGCAAATTATTCGCCGTGAAAAAATGGCTGCGCTGGCTGAGCAAGGAATTGATCCTTTCGGAAAACGTTTTGAGCGCACTGCAAACTCTGGACAATTAAAAGAAAAATACGCAGATAAAAGTAAAGAAGAGTTGCACGACTTAGCTGATACAGCTACTATTGCTGGACGTCTCATGACTAAACGTGGTAAAGGAAAAGTTGGATTTGCTCACATCCAAGACCGCGAAGGCCAAATTCAAATTTATGTCCGCAAAGATGAGGTCGGTGAAGAAAACTATGAAATCTTTAAAAAAGCTGACTTAGGAGACTTCCTTGGAATTGAAGGTGAAGTGATGCGTACTGATATGGGAGAATTATCTATCAAAGCTACCCATATTACCCACCTTTCTAAAGCACTTCGTCCCCTTCCTGAAAAATTCCATGGACTGACAGATGTGGAGACTATCTACCGTAAACGCTATTTGGATTTGATTTCTAACCGTGAGAGCTTCAATCGATTTGTTACTCGCTCAAAAATCATTTCTGAAATTCGCCGTTACTTAGATGGGCAAGGCTTCCTTGAAGTCGAAACTCCTGTTCTCCACAATGAAGCAGGCGGTGCTGCTGCCCGTCCTTTCATTACTCATCACAATGCCCAAAATATTGATATGGTGCTTCGAATTGCAACTGAATTGCACCTTAAGCGCCTCATCGTAGGTGGTATGGAACGGGTCTATGAAATCGGACGTATCTTCCGTAACGAAGGAATGGACGCTACTCATAATCCAGAGTTTACATCTATTGAAGTTTACCAAGCTTATGCAGACTTCCAAGATATTATGGACTTGACAGAAGGCATTATTCAACATGCAGCTATCTCTGTATGTGGAGATGGACCTATCAACTATCAGGGAACTGAAATCAAGATTAATGAACCATTTAAACGCGTTCATATGGTAGATGCCATCAAGGAAATTACTGGCGTGGATTTCTGGCAAGATATGAGCTTTGAAGAAGCTGCTGCCTTAGCTAAGGAAAAGAAAGTTCCCCTTGAAAAACACTTCACAGAAGTCGGCCATGTTATTAATGCTTTCTTTGAAGAATTTGTTGAAGAAACCTTAACTCAACCAACCTTTGTTTATGGTCATCCTGTTGCAGTATCTCCTCTGGCTAAGAAAAATCCAGAAGATCCACGCTTCACTGACCGTTTCGAACTCTTCATCATGACCAAAGAATATGCCAACGCCTTCACCGAATTGAATGATCCAATTGATCAACTTTCTCGTTTTGAAGCCCAAGCTAAAGCTAAAGAGCTTGGTGATGATGAAGCAACTGGCATTGACTACGACTATGTCGAAGCTTTAGAATATGGTATGCCACCAACTGGAGGTCTGGGTATTGGTATTGACCGTCTCGTGATGTTACTGACTGATGTTACGACTATCCGCGACGTCCTGCTCTTTCCAACGATGAAGTAATTTTCACATTCAGACACTGCTAGACTTCAGCAGTGTTTTTTATAAACAAAAAAAGAGTTTAGGTTCCTAAACTCTTTTCCTAATTTCATTATTCGTACCTCAGTGCTTCAATTGGATCCAACTTGGAAGCTTTATTCGCAGGTAGAATTCCAAAAACAACACCAACCATTGCTGAGAAGACAAGACTTCCTACTGCAGCTGTAGTAGACACAATCGGAGGTCCACCAAAGACATCTTCTGGTACGACCGCAGCAATTAACGCGTTAATACCATAAGCCAGTCCTAAGCCCAACATTCCTCCAATTAGGGTAAGAACCATGGATTCAATCAAGAATTGGGTTAAGATGTTTCCTCTCGTAGCTCCTAAAGCTTTTCTCAGACCGATTTCACGAGTCCGCTCGGTAACTGACACCAGCATGATATTCATAACCCCGATACCACCGACAAAGAGTGAGATTCCTGCTATCGCACCAATAACTCCTGTCATGGTACCTGTAATCTGCTTGTACTGTTCCAGCATGCTCTCCATATTCAAGATTTGATATTCACCCTGACGAGCTCCTGAAATCTGGGTCAATTTTTTAGCTGCTTCTATCCCAACTTCGTTGACACGGCTGACTTCTGGCACATAGACATAAACAGTCGATATTTCTTCTGAATGAAACTCAGATGCTACTTGGGTATTAGCCATTAGAGCACTTCCTGAACTCATACTCATACTTTGACCAGCATTGGGATCTTTAAAGACTCCAATAACCCGATAGTTGCTATCTCCAACTGATACGATTTTGTTTAAGGCTTCTGCGCTACTTCCAAAAAGTGAAGTTGCAACTGTTTCATCAATCATCATCACATTAGAAAAGCGCTGGTAATCCACAGGAAGGAGGGTACGACCTGCCAAGATCTCATATTTTCTAATTTGAAAGAAAGATTGGCTAACACCAGTGATAAATACTCCATCTGCTTTCTTATTTTGATAAGAGAATGTTGCGGATGGTCCACCATTGGTTGTATAGTAACCTTTCACTCCGTCAATTTTCAAGAGCTCTTTAGCCCAAGCATCTTGAATAACTGGTGGAGCTTCGTTTTCTTCGTTATCAACTTCTTGGCTGCCTCCCTCATTTCCTGCAGGACCTTCCATAAGATTCATCCCCATAACATAATTACTCTTTGTTGGTGAATAATTCAGAGCGACATATTGTTGATCCTTCGTGAAACTTTTGGTAACTCCCTGTTGCATCCCATTTCCTAAGGCCATGATAACTACAACAGAAGCGACCCCAATGATAATTCCAATCATTGTTAGAAAGGAGCGCATTTTATGGCCCATAATAGATCCAATAGCAAATCTCCAGTTTTGCATCTATGCTTCTCCTTTCTGCGCTGAATCAGAGTAAATTACGCCATCTCGAATGACAATTTGTCGTTTAGCATAGGCTGCAATTTCTGGTTCATGGGTAACCATAATGATGGTTTTGCCTTCTTTATTTAATTCAGTCAGCAATTCCATAATCTGTTCACCTGTTTTTGTATCCAAGGCCCCTGTTGGCTCATCTGCCAAAATAATAGAGGGACGATTTACTAGGGCACGAGCGATCGCAACACGCTGCTTTTGCCCACCTGATAATTCTGATGGTAAGTGATGCATCCGAGTTCCTAACTCAACTTTTTCCAAGTATTGTTCTGCTAAAGCCTTACGTTTAGACTGAGAAACTCCTGCATAAATCAAAGGTAATTCAACATTTTGAAGAGCATTTAGCTTGGACAAGAGGAAAAACTGCTGAAAGACAAAGCCAATTTCCTGATTACGGACTTTAGCTGATTTCTTTTCACCCAAACGAGCCACTTCTTTACCATCTAGATGGTAGGTTCCACTAGAAGGACGATCCAACATACCAATAATATTCATCAAGGTTGATTTACCAGATCCAGATGGTCCCATAATGGCTAAAAACTCGCCTTCTTCAACTTGAAGATTGATGTTTTTTAAAACCTGCAGTTCTTGATCTCCGTTGCGATAGCTCTTATTGATGCCACTTAAATCAATTAATTTCTTCATAGGATTTTACCTCCTGCCCATCTTTTAAATCAGCAGTTGGATTTATAATCACTTTATCATCTTTTGATAAGCCAGATGTTACTTCTTGATTTTCAGCATCAGCATTTCCAAGTGTGACTTCAACTTTTTTAGCTATACCCTTATCATCTAGTTTCCAAATGTAATTTTTCCCATCTTCATCAGTAACAACACTACTTACCGGAATAAGAATGGCCTTGCTATTATTCTTCACTTCGATATTTACAGAGAATCCTTGTTTTAAATCACCTATTTCGCTAGTGAAATCAATAGTAAAGGGATATTTAGCACCTGATCCTCCACCTGATCCTCCAGCAGCTGACGCACTTGAGCTTGCTTGCTGAGCATCTTTTGGATAGTTAGAGATATAGCTGATTTTACCAGTCCAAGTCTTATCGGGATATACTTTTGAAGTAATGCTGACTTCTTGGCCCACTGACAGATTAGCTAAATTGTACTCTGACAACTCACCCTTGACTTGAAGATTACCATTATTAACAATATGGACCAATGTTTGATTAGATCCTGTTGTTGATTTTGAAACATCACGATTAACTTCAACTACTGTTCCTTCAACAGTACTTAATACAGTTGTAGCATCAAGCAAAAGCTTTGAACTATTGACTTTATCCGCAGCATCAGCTCGATTGTCTTGCAAATCTTTTAATTGAGAATCCAAGGATTGTTGTGTATTAACTGCTGGTGCAGTGCTTTCGCCAGATTCTTCTCCTTCTGCTGTTGGGCTTGGGGTAGGAGCTGTCCCATTGTTTTGAAGTTCGTAAATTTGACGGTCAATTTTATTGAGAGCTCGAACAGCGGAATCATAGTTAGATTGTGCCTCAGTGTTTCGATATTGGACCAAAGCTTGTCCGACTGTAACTTGATCACCCACATTAACGAGGACGCCTTCTAGATCCCCCTTTGTCGAATCATAATAAATATACTGCTCATTATTAGCAGATACTTGTCCTGACAAAAGTACAGAAGATGCTACTGATCCTTCTTTTGCCTTTTGAACCAGAGGTTTCGAATCTAAAGCTTCTTGGCTGCCACTTTTCTGATTCAAAAACAGCATAGCAAGAACAACTACTACAATGACAAGAGGAACAGCAATCAGAGCAGTCAACTGCCACTTTTTCAATTTTTTCATTGGAATCTCCTTTAAAAATGAAATCTAATTAATTTTTTTCATTATAACATACATTATAACCTGGAACTATTGTTTTGAACTTAGCAATTTTCAAATGACATTATATCTTTCTCAAATGTCAGTTTTTCTCGTAGCAGATTTTTGCATTCATTTCTTAAAAAGGGTACAATTACCTCATATTGAAAGAAGGAGAATAAACATTATGAAAGAATTTGATATGATTGCTATCGGAGGTGGTAGCGGAGGTATCGCTACCATGAATAGAGCTGGCGAACATGGTGCTAAGGTCGCTGTCATTGAGGAAAAGAAGTTAGGTGGCACCTGTGTCAATGTTGGCTGTGTTCCTAAAAAGATCATGTGGTATGGTGCTCAAATTGCTGAGGCCATCCAATACTACGGTCCTGACTATGGTTTTACTTCGGACAAACAAAGCTTTGACTTTGCCACTTTGCGTAAAAACCGCGAAGCCTATATTGATCGTGCTCGATCTTCTTACGACGGAAGTTTTAAGCGCAATGGAGTTGAATTGATTGAAGGACGCGGTCGCTTTGTTGATGCTAACACTGTCGAGGTTAACGGTGAGCTAATCCGTGCTAAACACATTGTCATTGCAACGGGTGCTCATGCTGCTATCCCTTCTATTCCTGGCTCTGAATTAGGTGAAACATCTGATGATGTCTTCGCTTGGGAAGAATTACCCGAATCTGTAGCCATCGTTGGAGCTGGCTATATCGCAGTTGAATTGGCAGGAGTCCTCCATACTCTAGGAGTCAAAACAGACCTCTTTGTCCGACGTGATCGTCCCTTACGGAACTTTGATTCTTATATCGTAGATGGTTTACTTGAAGAAATGGATAAGACAGGTCTTGCCCTACATACTCACAAAGTACCTACAAAACTTGAGAAACTAGATGACAATCAACTGCAACTTCATTTTGAAGATGGTAGTAGCCATATAGCTCAGCATGTCATCTGGGCCATCGGCCGAAAACCTAATGTTCAAGGCCTCAATCTAGAAGCTGCTGGTGTCACTCTCAACGAACGAGGTTTCATCGCTGTAGATGAATACCAAAACACTGTAGTTTCAGGTATCTATGCCCTAGGTGATGTAACAGGCGAGAAAGAACTAACTCCTGTCGCCATCAAGGCTGGTCGTACATTAGCCGAGCGACTTTTCAACGGCAAAACAGACGCAAAGATGGACTATTCAACTATTCCTACCGTCGTCTTCTCCCACCCTGCTATTGGAACTGTTGGGCTAACCGAGGAAGAGGCTAAAAAAACTTATGGAGCTGATAATATTCACCTCTATACATCTAGCTTTGCTTCCATGTATTCGGCAGTAACTCAGCATCGCCAACAGGCTAAGTTCAAGCTCATCACAGCTGGTGAGAATGAAAAGGTTGTTGGTCTGCATGGTATCGGATATGGGGTAGACGAGATGATTCAAGGCTTTGCTGTCGCTATCAAAATGGGGGCAACCAAGGCTGATTTTGATGCCACAGTGGCTATTCACCCAACGGGATCAGAAGAGTTCGTTACTATGAGATAAGAAGAGAAAAGGTTTGTTTTACAAGCCTTTTTTGACTTGTGTCCTTATTTTATTATAAAGTATATAAGTATTCCATAATCTAATCTTTCATTTTTCTTTTGAATCTTACATTTTTGTAAGATTCTATAAGGATTCTTCAAAAATTTTTACCTTCCCATGCATCATTTTTAGTTTCTAAAAGAGAGATTTGACACGTATTAACTTGTTAATCCTACAATCTTTATTTTACAGCCTCTTTATCAACATTTCATCAAGAAAATCTCAAAAATTTCTAAAGTTTTGTAAAAAAGGGAGCCTGAAGTAAAACTTCAGACTCTTTTTTCTTATGGTAAAATGGCTAAAGCTCGTACTGGCGAACCACTAGCTTGATGCCAGTTAGGGAAACTGATAGAAATTAGAGCTCCCTTAGCAGGTAATTGGTCCAAGTTAGACAATACCTCTACTTGGTAAATGTCCTCAGCCAAGAGATAATATTCATTAACCAAGCCATGCTCAGCCGTAGGAAGACCTGCATCAGTATCAAAAGTTTCATGACCTACTGCAGCTACACCACGCTCATGAATCAGAAATTCCAAAGCATCTCGTCCCCAGCCAGGTGTATGCTGGATTCCTTGATCATCTAAGTTTCTCATAGCGTCTTGACTAGGCCAACGCTTGGACCAGTCAGACCGAAAAGCCACGAAACTTCCTTCTGGAATCTTCCCATGCTCTGCTTCAAAGTCCAAAATATCTTGTTTGGTCAAAATGAAGTCAGGATTCTCCTCTACTTCTCTTGACTTATCAATGACAAACAAAGGAAGAAGGAGATCTTTTAAGTCTATTTCTTCCAACCAACGGCCACCTTCTACAAAATGAATAGGAGCATCAATATGAGTACCATACTGGCCAACTACCGAAAACTGCTGCACATGGAAACCATCTTTTAGAGTAAAAATATCTTTCTTCTCCAAGGCTGGTAAAGCTGGAAAGTGCGGACTATCTTCCTTAATCTGATGAGAAAGATTGACCCATTTCTTATTTTTTAATTCTTGGTATATTTTAAGCAAATCTGACATAAGTTGTTCCTCCGATTCTATTCTCCCCAGACTTCTTTTACAATATCTGAAATCAAAGCAATTTTTTCCCATTGACTCTCTTCTGTCAGGATGTTTCCTTCTTCCGTAGAAGCGAAGCCACATTGGGTTGAAAGGTAAAGATTTTCTAGCGGTACATACTGACTAGCTTCCTTAATCCGAGCAATAACTTCTTCTTTGTTCTCTAAATCACCACTTTTTGAAGTCAAAAGTCCCAAGACTACTTTTTTTCCTGGTGTTACTTTAGCCAAGGGTTCAAATCCACCAGCTCGCTCAGTATCAAATTCAAGGAAATAAGCATTCACCTTTTCTTTTTCAAATAATTCTTCAGCAATTGGACCGTAGCCACCCGAAGAAGCCCAGGTAGAATGGTAGTTACCACGGCAGACATGGGTATTAACAGTCAAACCAGCAGGGACATTTTGATAAAGATCATTGTTGAAACTTAAGAAGAGCTCCGCTAATTCAGCACGAACTTGGTCTTTGGTCTTACCTTGAAGAGCACCCCAGGCTGTCAAGAAATTATCATCTACCAAGACACCCCAAGTACAATCATCCACCTGTAGCGTTCTGAGGCCAGCGTCATATAAATCTTGAACAACTTGTAAATATGCTTTTTTTATATCTTCTCTCAATTGATTGAAGTCAGGATAAACTTGATTGAGCTTCTCCACATGCTCAGCATCTCGTATTAATTCAAAATAAAATTGGGCAGGGGCCGGAATGGTATACTTTGCTTCAACTCCCTCTTGATCAGCCACTAAATCTCTTAGAAACTTATAATGTTCTACAAAAGGATGGTGAAAACCGGTAATCTTACCAGCAATGAGGGCCGAATCCGCCTTGGTTGTCTCCCCATGAAAATGATAGCCTTCAGCAGCTTGGACATGCTCAATTCCTTGAAACCCCCAGAAGAAGTCCAAATGCCAATAAGCCCGACGAAATTCTCCGTCTGTTACATTCTTCAATCCAGCTTTAATTTCTTTAGAAACTAAAGCTCGAATAGCTTGGTCTTCCACTGCAGTTAACTCTTCTTGGCTAATAGTTCCCTCAGCAAAGGCTTCCCTAGCTTCTACCAATTCCTTAGGGCGAAGGAAAGAACCAACGTGATCAACTCGAAATGGTCCATGATTATTAGTCATCTCGACTCTCCTTTTTTAGTGTAAAAAATGTTATAAAAATCAAATGGAAATTTGGTTATGGTTCATTATATCAACATGACCGCCTTATCTCAAGTTTTTAAAGGGTTTTGAGCTAATCTTATTTTATTGATTATTATATAGTTTATAACTATAGCCATTCTTCCAATTCCTACTTTTCTTTTAGATATTAATTTGCTATGCTATAGAAACACGTATATATGAGGAGGATTTGATGAGTAAAACAAATAAAATTCTTGCAACATTCGGTATTGTATTCTTTAACATCTTTGGTTTAATAGCATTTATTTTCTTATATTTCAGGAGTAAAGGGAAAAAATAATACGAAATAGTCAGAGCCGATAAAAAATACTTGACTTTTATCACTAGAGATTTTAAAATAGTTACCATATAAAATAAAAGAGGTTTACTATTATGAATCGAAATAAAGTTTTCTTACTTGTGCTCCCAGCCATTGGGGCTGCTATTTTAGCGGTTTTATCACAATTTAGCTTTGCTATTGGAGCTGTTCCTATTACTCTCCAAACCTTTGCCATCGGTTTGATTGCAACTATTTTTAAACCCAGAGAAGCGGTTTCAGCTACGTTACTTTATTTACTACTTGGTGCTATCGGTCTCCCAGTTTTTGCAGGCGGTCATGGCGGATTCCAATCATTCATAAATCCAACTGCTGGTTACCTTTTGTCTGCTCCTCTCTTTGCCTTCATTACTTCTATCTTAACTCATAAAAACAGTTCATTCTTGACTATTTTACTAGCAAATATCTTGGGAGATACCATCCTATTTATCGGTGGAATTATAGGTTTGAACATCTTAGGGAATCTTGATTTTTCAAAAGCTATCGCTGTAGGCGTTACCCCATTCATTCTACCAGATCTTTTAAAAATGCTCCTGATAGCTATTATCAGCTTGCCAGTATTAAAAAGTCTCAGATTTCATCCTTACTTTGCTGATAAACAAAAAAACTGATAGACTTTTCTATCAGTTTTTAAATGCATCAAGAAGAACCTGAAATTCCTCATTAGAAAGAGTAATTCCCTTGCCCATTTTACTGTGATCCGGACTCCAAGTTCGAATATCATATTTAGCTGGCGCTCCATTGAAGCTAACTCTGTTAAGCTCTTTGGTCCAGCCTTTATCGTTTTCTGATAAGACTAGAAGTTTTTCTTCAATCTCAAATGTAAATTCTGACATAGTACCTCCTTGGTGAATTCAAAAGTAGATGAGCTAAAACAGCCTCTGCTGTTTAACAGTTATCCATCTTTCATTTAATTCATTCGTAAAAATTTAGAATTTTACGAGAAAATGTTATATAATGATATTGTATCAAGTTATGGAGATTTTAGCCATGAAAAAATTTCTAAGAATGCTGACTGAGAAAGCTAATGAGTTTATAAACGATAAAAAAACCGAACAGAACAGCGAGAATAATACTGCTATCTTATCCGCGATTGAGCTAGCCTTAAAGAAAAAATCCGGAATTCATGTTATTTTTCAAAATAAAAGCTTTACTGGCGATATTGTTAAGTATGACCAAGAACGCCAGCAGTTGATTGTTAAGAATTTCAATAAGAGCATGTCAACTATTATTCGGATTCCAGATATTCAACGTGTGCGTCTGGTTCCTCAGACAGTTCGAGTAGCACAGAAAGCTAATCCAAAGAAAAAATAAATCCCAGTTTTTACAAACTGGGATTTATTTTATATCTAGGCACGGACAGTCACGCTAGTACCATCTTCCTTATATAGATTGATAAGGCCTTCTTTTCTGCTACGCACCATATCACCTGGGCAGACAGGTGTCGGCATAGAAATCGTTAAGAGTTCCATAGGATTTGGCGCTCGATCAATTTTATTGCCTTTTGCATCATGCAAATCTGTAATGACTGTCTCAAAATGACGGAAGCCAGGACCATAGAATTCAACCTGATCTCCTTCATGAATAACATTCCTCTGACGAATAGTCGCGATCTGTTTTTCAGCATCATAGTCTACAACTTCAGCCACAAACTTGTATTCCGGAATTTTTCGGCGTGCCCCGAACAACTGTTCGTTCTCTGTTGGAGTACCGTAGTAAAATCCCGTTGCCAATTCGCGTTGAGCAACTTTCCACATTTCATCAATCAAGTCCTGTTTAATCGCTTCAAATTTCTCAGGACTTTCCAAATAGGCATCGACAGCTGCCTTGTAACAGTTCGATACTGTGGATACATAGTGTATAGACTTCATTCGACCTTCGATTTTCAGACTATCCACACCATTTTCAATCATATCAGGTATGTGATCAATCATGGACATATCTACCGCAGACATAGAAAATTCCTCTGGGATTTCACCCTTCAAGCTCTTTCTTTCTTGGCCAAAAGGCATATCATAAAGGTCGTATTTCCAACGACAAGACTGCGAGCAGCCACCACGGTTAGCATCACGCATACTCATGTGGTTAGAAAGTGTACAGCGTCCTGAGTAGGAAATACACATTGCTCCGTGAACGAAGGCTTCAATCTCAACATCCGTTCTTTTACGGATTTCTGCTAATTCTTCCATGGAAACTTCACGCGCTAAAACAACACGCGTCAAGCCTAGTTCTTTCCAAAATTCCAAAGTCTCAAAGTTAGTCGCACTAGCTTGGGTAGACAAATGGATTTCTAATCCAGGCGCTTCTGATGCCGCAATAGCAATCAAAGCAGGGTCTGATACAATTACTGCAGCAATCCCAATATCACGGAGTTTACGGAAGAATTCTCCAGCACCAATTTCATTACCTTCGTGCATCACCATATTAGCAGCAACATATACTTTTGCACCGTATTTTGCTGCAAACTGAACTCCTTCTTCCATTTGCTCGTAAGTAAAGTTCCCAGCTCGGCTACGAAGCCCGTACGCTTGACCACCAATAAATACTGCATCTGCTCCATAACGAACAGCTACTTTTAACTTCTCTAAAGTACCAGCAGGCGCCAAGACCTCTGGTCGTTTCAATGTTTTTGTCATCATTTCTCCTATTTGCAAGATAAGATCGATAATCCCTAATTTTTAATCCTTTCTATTTTATAGCAAAAAGCATGGAAAATCAAGATGTGGTAAATGTTTTCACAATTCTAATCTATTCTGAATTAAATAAATTATGATTTTAAATCTTTACAACAGAAAAAAAGCAAGAAAATTTCTTGCTTTCTTTGTTAGCTATAATTATTTAACCATATCTGGATCATATTCATAAAAACCGGTATCCAAGAAACGATTTTTGGGATGAAAACGGTGAACAGCTTCATCCAAAAGAAAGGCCTGATCATGGGTGAATTTACCAGCCAAGATTAAATCTCGAGCTTGAATGAACAACTTGGCGATTTCTACAAAATTATGACCTGGAGTATAGATTCCTTCTAATTTCCAATGAGTAAATCCATGATCCACTAACTCTGTCAATTTTGTCATCAAATCTAAGTCGTTATTTGCAAATATATGAGTTCCGTGATTGTCTTCAAAAATGGAATAATGACTGCTTGGGTCACCTGGCTCAGCCAAGAACAAATCACGCTCCCGCGTCTTCTCATCATCAATATGGGTGAAATTATAATAATTTTGAAGTAGAGGACGTTTGGAGTGATGAATAACACTAGCCCCATAGACTAAGACTTCTGCAGGAATCTCTAAAATATCCTGCATGGCAAAAAGTTCAGCTGAGGGAACTTCTCTAGCTAAAACTGCTTCTGAGGCACCAGCTTTTTGTCCCCAAAAATTAATCTGACGACTGCTGGTAACCATGGTCGAAGCATCATAAATTGTCTTAAAGGGATAGTGATCGCGGTTAACAACGTAAAAAACTCCCGCATCTCCAACAGTAATATAATCCGTCTGGATTTCTGCTAGAAAATCAAGAAATGGCTTGATCTTGTCCATCATTTCCTGGTGCATGAGAGCATTGACTGCTACGACGATTTCTTTTCCCGCCTCATGAACTAAATTAGCAATCTCTCGTAATTCGTCATAAGAAAAAGTATGGGGAAGACGAAGGCCATAGTTTTTCTCGCCAACATAAATCCGATCAACTCCTGCTTCCAGCAGTTCCTTCACTTGCTCAATACTTTCAGCTGTCGCTGTAATAATTATCTTTTCCATAAAGTTAATTATAACACACTTTTAGAAATGAACCAGTTTTCTTTTCAAATTCTTTCTTTTACTTTTATTTCCCTTAAATTTTCGATACTTTATTTTTATATTGAAAACTATTTTTATTCTTTCTGTAACAAAAATGTAATAATTACCCCAATAAATCATGATACAATGATATAGTACTAGTAGGAGAGAGAAAAATGGCACTTAGAGATTATAAAAATTATCAAGAGGATTATATCTATCAGGAAGTTCCTGAAGAACAATTACCTTTATACCAAGAATATATTCCAGAATCAGATATTGAACCTAAAATAAAAGAGTTGCTTTTCTTCTTTAATATTGCTGCTTTTTGTATTTTAACAGCAATTTTTAGTTTTCTGTTTCTGTCTTTCAAACTGAATACTTTCTTTGCTCTTGCACTGGCTATGACTTTAAGCTTTGCAACTGTGCAAACCTATCGTTTTATTTCTAAAAAGAAATTTTAATCAAACAAGAGACCTGCTTCAGACTTGAAGCAGGTCTTTTTCTTACCATGCATAATTCGGCTCTTGGCAAGTCAACATAGCTGTCAAAAGCTCTTGAGGGGTCACTTTCTTTAACCCTCCATAAACTGGATCTTGAACAGTATAAGATGGATCAATATAATAAACTCCAATAATATCAGAAGCATCTGAGTTTAATTCATATCCAATTCCGATAACATTGTGCTCCCCACTACGCCCAGGATACATCTTTGAATTATCAAACGTATAATATAGGGGATAGCCTGCATCAATGTTTTTCTTGAGACGTTCTTTAAAGAGGCGCATATCTATTGAATTGGGTGAGCTAGATCTCACAGTTTCCAAGCGATAGCCCGCCTGTCCATCAGTTGGTTCTGGATAACCAAATAAATGCTGATTAAGTACCTGAATAGCATTGGCATTATGGGTCCCAAAATGAGCATCTGTGCCCATTTCCTCAGCCAATTGTTCTTGCGATATATCGATTCCCCGACAGGCTAACATCATGCTGACAGTCGTTGGAACACAAGTATTCCATGCTCTTTGCACCTGCATAGGTACTTCCAGCCTATGTCTCAACTGAAGTGATCCTTCTTCTGTTTTTTGAACTTGTGGCATCTCCTGCGATTCTGAAGCACTACTCGAAGACGAACCATTGTCCGAAGAAGTTTCTTTTGATCTGTAAAAAGTAGATGAATTGCTTGACGACTTCTTACTAGAAACAGAGCTAGAAGAATCTAATGGTTTTGCTACTTTTCTTTGGTTAGCACATGCAGTAAAAAACAATATCGCAAACATAAGGCTTAAAAGTTTGATGCATTTCATCAGACCACCTCCCCAACTTTATCATAGTCTTTTCCGTACCTGGAGTCAAGTTATTCTACAAAATAAAAAAGCTGGTTTAACCAGCTCTTTTAGTCTTCTTTTAGGTCTATAACAATTTCTTCAGAATGATCTTTTTCATCCGTCAAAGCATGTGCTTTTTCCCTGATAGAAGAGATCAAGTCATCTTTAGTCAGATGTTCTTCCTGAATTTTTTCTTTAATAGCTTGGAACTTATCCTGTGAATAGTCTAACATCTCTTTTGTAGTTTCCTTTACAGATGTCAAAATAGACTCTTTTGTAATCTCACCATTATTGACCTTGTCTTTTACTTGCGTAACAGTATCTACTGTTTGATTTTTCAAGTCAGTTGCAGAATGGCAGACCTGCTCTTTAAACTCATCGGGGTTCTCTTGAACTTCTTTGATAAAATTGCTGACTCTAGCTCTTACTTCTTTGCCTTTTTCACTGCTTAAGAAGATAGCTGCTGCAGCCCCGGATGCTGCTCCTAATACAATCGATGAAAATTTACCCATAATGGACCTTCTTTCTTGTGATTATCTATTGAAAAATTTTGATAATAGACGCCAAGCTGTTAAACCTGCACCCGCCTTGACTGAATTTTTACCAGCCGTTGCTGCTTTTTTACTCAGATTTCGAGCTGAATCATTTAAATCTGAAACAGACAGAGACAGATCTGCAACAGCTGTAAAGAGGGGTTCTATGGTCTCCATTTTACCGTTAATATCATCAGTCAAAACATTGACTTTAGCTAGTAATTCATTGGTTTGATATAATGTGACATTGACATCTGTTGTAAGAACTTTAATCGTCTTCTCTGTCTCATCCACAACATTGCTAATTTTTCTAACCAAGAAGATGGAGTAAACAATCAAAACAATCAAAGCGACTGCGACTAAACTATATGAAATTTCAAGCATTTTTCTTCTCCATTTCTAAAGATGTGTAATAATACGGTGTATCTTTTTTTCTACGTTGATAAACGACCAAGGCGACACCAAGAATAATTAAGAGAGCAGACAACCACTGAGAAACCCGGAGTCCCATAAAGTAGAGACTGTCTGTCCGCATTCCTTCAATAATCATCCGACCACAACCGTACCAGATAAGGTAGAAGGCTGTAATGTCTCCTTGCTTGAAAAAATTGGGTTTTCTGCGTAAAAAGAGAATAAGGATGAAGCCTAGCAAGTTCCAAGTAGATTCATAAAGAAAAGTAGGTTGCCGATAAGCTCCATCGATATACATTTGATCTCTAATAAACCCTGGCAAATAGTCTAAACTCTTGACCGCAGCACCGTAAGCTTCCTGGTTGATAAAATTTCCCCAGCGGCCAATACTCTGAGCAATCATAACACCTGGAGCCGCGATATCTAAGAAATCTAAAGTATTAATAAATTTACTCCTAGAAAAGAAATAAAGAACTAGAGCACCAGTAATCAGTCCTCCATAGATAGCTAAACCACCATGCCAGGTAATAAAAATCTCAATAAAGGGTTGTTTTGAATAATAAGACCATTCAAAGGCCACATAGTACAGTCGTGCACCCACAATAGCAAGTGGGAAAGCAATCAAGATGAAATCAATAATGTCGTCAGGTTTAATCTTTTTACGAGGTGCTTCTTTCCTAGCTAAATAAACAGCTAATATTAAACCCGAAAGTATACAGATTGCATACCAGCGAATAGCAAATGGTCCGATTTGAAAGGCAATTGGATTAATCATGCTTCACCTCATTCTGGCTGATCAGATTTGTCAAGCGTTCTTCAAAAATCTTTGTAGCGTCAAAGCCCATCTCTTTTGCTCTATAATTCATGGCCGCAGCTTCAATTACAACGGAAATGTTCCGACCAGTTTTAACTGGAATGCGGACCCTTGGAATCCGAACACCGGCAATTTCTAATTCATCTGAACCATTACCTAAGCGGTCAAAGGTCTTATTGACGTCGTAATTTTCCAAATATACTGCAATTTGAACCTGTGATGAATCTTTAACTGCACTAGCACCATAAAGACTCATCACATCGATAATTCCAACACCTCGAATTTCCAGCAGATGACGCAAAATTTCAGCCGGTTCACCCCAGAGAGTCATCTCATCCTTAGCAAAGATATCAACACGATCATCCGCTACTAAACGGTGACCTCTTTTGACCAACTCAAGTCCCGTCTCACTTTTACCAATACCACTGTCACCCTGAATGAGAACTCCCATGCCATAGATGTCCATTAAGACACCGTGAATGCTTGTCCTTTCAGCCAAACGAGAATCTAGATAGCTGGATATTTCTCCTGATAAACGACTGGTTGATGTATGGCTACGTAAAATAACAATCTGCTTTTCTTCAGCAGCCTGCATCATTTCATCTGGAATTTCCAAATTTCTAGCAATGATCACAACAGGTGTTGTCGGTTGGAACATTTTCAGAAGGACTTGATGGCGGTTATGACTCGTCATCTTCATCAAATAAGACCATTCTTTCATCCCAATCAGCTGAATGCGCTCTGGTGTATAGTAGTCAAAATATCCCGTCATTTCAAGCCCAGGCCGTGAAATATCGGATGTTGTAATTTCTTTTTCCAGTAGTTCTTCGCTACCGTAAATCAATTGTAATCTTACTTTTTGCAAGAGGTCCTTGACCTTAACAGACATAAGTTTCCCCCTTTGGAATCTTTCTTTTTCTATTATAGCAAAAAATTACTTTTATAGAGAGTTTCAGCGTTCTTTTTGGGAAAAGAAAAGATGACAGGGGAGGTTTCTACACTTTATCTGTCACCTTGTTTTTCTATTAGTTTTTTTAATAATATTTTTTGATGTCGAAAGAGAAGATTATCTTTCATGAATGCAGACAATTCATTTATTCCTATCCAGACATGTCCATCAGTCTCTCCATCTTGATAAGTAATTCTTTCCTTATCGCCTACTATAATTGCTTCATAGTAGTCAAATAGACACTGATCTTCAGAGGATATTGTCTGCTCAATGAGTCTTATCTGGCTGGGGACTAAACCTGTTTCTTCTTTCAACTCGCGAAGTACTGCGCTAAGGCTATCCTCGCCAGCTAGTACACTTCCTCCAGCTCCAAATTCAAAGTAGTTGGGGTAGAGTTCCTTTTGGCTGCTTCTTTTCATAAAAAGAATGTCCCCATCCTCATGTCGTACTAAGACATTCACACAGAGATGATATAGGCCAGTCGGTATCCGCTCTCCTCTTACCAAGTACTGGCCCATTTTTTCTCGCTTGTCATTATAAGCATCCCATATTTCCATAGTTCTCCTTTTTGACCAGTAAGCCATTACCAAAAGAGGCCTTTATCGTCATCAATTGGTTCTGCATCCTTACGCTTTCTTGGTCCAGTTCCGTACATTTCGGCCTCTATGTCTTCCTTGGTTGGAAGAAGTACTGCTAAAGAAATATAAATAACAACTCCAAATCCAAAAGACGAAATGGTAAAAAGGATGTATAAAAAACGAATCAAACTAAGATCAAATTTAAACTTATCTGCCAAACCAGCTAAAACACCGGCTAACAATCGATTTCTTCTTGTTTTATAAAGGACCGTTTTCATGTTCTATTCCCTCTTTCTGTAGATAGTCTCATTTTATCATTTCTTTTGGAAAATCCATCAGGCTCAAGGCTGATTCTAATTATTATTTGAGCAAAAAGACTAAGAATTTTCTTAGTCTTGATTTTCTATATTTACTTTAGTGGGTGCAATCATTCTCACAGCAATTCCATCTGGGTCTGTGACTTCTAACACTTGGGAGCTAATCCATCGGGCTGGCGCCTCCAAGTCCAGAGCATTTTCATAAATAGCTACTAGGTCTTCTTTTCCTTGAACTTGGGCTTCAAAATAGGCTAGTCCTAGTTGCTTCGGTTGGCGATGACTCAAGTCAGAACCTCCCCATTCATTAACAGCTAAATGATGATGGTAGTTTCCTGATGCCAGCCAGCTAGCAGAAGGTACAGAAAATTTATCCTCCAAGCCTAGAAGCTTTTGGTAAAAATGACTAGCAGCTCTGCTATTTTTCACAGACAGGTGGACATGGCCCATACGAGTGCCTGAAGCAATACTAAACGGTTGGACTTCCTGACCGAGTTCATAGATTTCTTGAGCCGCTAGCGCTTCCGTCACTCCGATAATGCGGCCATCTTCTCGAATATCCCAATCAGCCTGAGGCTTGTCCCGATAAAGTTCAATGCCATTGCCTTCTGGATCCTCCAGATAAATGGCTTCACTATAACCGTGGTCTGCTCCTCCAACCATAGGAACTTTATTTTCTGATAAATGCTTAAGGATATCTGCTAAGGCTTGACGGCTTGGAAGCAAAAGTGCCAGATGATAAAGACCGTAAGCCGACTTGACTGACTGCCGATCACTAGTCGCTAAGAGCCTCACCAGCACTTGTCCATCCCGACCCAAAGCTACCTGTCCGTCCTGCTCTTCCAAAAGTTCCAGCCCTAAAACACGCTTATAAAAATCGCTTTGTCCTGCTAAGTCGGCTACATAAATAGCCACCTCTCCTAGATAAATCTTGCTTTGATATTCAAAAGTCATGTTTTTCTCCTCTCTTAAATTTTAAATTTCAGCAGTGCTCCTGCTCAATCTTTTTTAAAAACTATTTCTTCAAAACAGAGATAGGTTCCTTGATATGGCTTTTCACACCTCTATTTGCTCCGAAGGATTATTTGAATTGTAATTGCCTTTGTTACAACTACTAGTATAGCACATCCTAATGTAATGTCAACGATTACATCCTGGAATATTATTTACTAAAAAACAATCCGCTCACTAGGAAACAGATTGTTCTTTAATTTCTTTTTCGGTTGCTGCGACAACTTCGTCAAGACTGGTCTGAGCCAATTCAGCTTCCATAGCTGACTGAATAGCTGCCAAGCGGTCGTCTAAGACATTGTGAATGTTCTTGCCGATAGGACAGTCTGGATTGGGCTTGTCATGAAAGCTAAAGAGCTGGCCACTCTTTCCTAGACACTCAACAGCACAATAAATATCTAAAAGGCTAATATCTTTCAAATCTTTAGCAATCTCTGCTCCTCCAGTCCCACGAGCAACGGTAATCATTCCTGCATTCTTGAGCTGGGATAGGGTCTTACGAATAATAACTGGATTGACACCGACACTGCCAGCAAGAATATCACTTGTCAGTTTTCGTTTTTTTCCTTCCAAAGCCAGAACAATCAGCATATGGGTGGCAATAGTAAAACGGCTAGAAATCTGCATCTCTTCTTCTCCCTTATCATTTTCCTTTATTTTTATTATAGCTCAAAAATGGTGTAACTTCAAGAGTTACGACTAAACTTTAAGAAAGCTGCAATCTCATCTGCATAGCCTTCCCGCTCACTGATTTCTCGCAACAGGTCATGATTGTGGGTATGGTGGATACCATTAACAAGACTCTCCTCATAAATCTCATAATAAGGCAAGTGGAGCTCCCGAGCCAATCTCAGCTCCTGCTCCACATCGTAGGGCACGCGCCGCAGGTCGACATCAGCCAGACCCGTCTCATCAATCTCTAAAATGGCATACTGGGCTCGCAAGTCCTGACGCAAAGCCGAATCTAGAAAGAATGGCTGACCAATAGAGCCGGGATTGATAATCAGCTGGCCCTTAGTCCCGTAGCGGAGAAACTGCTGGTGAATGTGACCATAAACAGCGATAGCGCAGTCATTGCCCTCAAAAAGGCGGTCGAAATCGCTCTGCGCGCCAATATGAATCAGCTCCCGCCCCCAATTCTTATCTGGCAGATGGTGACTGACCGCAATCTTCAATCCCTCTACTTCTGTCAAGATTTGCAAAGGAAGTTCCTGCATGCGGTCAATCTCTTCAGGACTGATTTCCTCTAGGACAAAATGGCAGAGCCGGGTCAGGTAGAGATGACTAGGACGAGCCAAATCCAGCTTTTGATGCAGGGCATGCCAGAGACTGTCTTCCCAATTCCCTCTGACTTGGAGGCTGATGGGCAGCTGATCCATCCTATCTAAGATATTTCTGCGACCGGTTCCTGGCAGGAGCAAGTCTCCCAAAAACCAATAATCTGTCACTTGCTGGCTTTCCGCATCCGCCAGCACTGCTTCCAAGGCTGTGCTATTTCCATGTACATCGGATAATAAGGCAATTTTTCGTGTCATCGTGTGTCTTTCTCTTTCTTTACAAGGAATATTATATCAAAGTTCAAAAAAACTTCCACCCATCAAGTGAGTGAAAGTTTTGAAGTCTTTTTTTATCAATCAACAGACTTGAGCGCTTCCAGCATATCCAACCGCCTGAGGCGGTAATTGACAAAGAAGCCAAGCAAGGTCAGAATAAGAGTCACTGCAGTTAGAGGAAACAGATAGACTGAGGGACTTACTTGAGGGTTTAAGCTGATAATGCTAGGCGCAACCTTCTCAATCAAAAAACGATGCAGGAAGAAACCGCCTAGAAGCCCAACTGCCATCCCAATTACTGACAGAATAATGGTCTCTCGATAGATATAGAGGGTCACTTCCTTATTATGGAAGCCCAGAACCTTGATAGTGGACAGCTCGCGAATCCGCTCAGCTACATTGATATTGGTCAGATTGTAGAGAATAACAACTGCTAGAAGAACAGAGATCACCACCAAAATAAGCATCGTATTATTAAGAGAATCAGCTAGAACGTTGAACTGCTTCACCATGCTAGCGTTTTGTGAGACACTCTTGACTGACTTGAGGCTCATAAATTCATTGGCCTTGTCCACAATATTCTTACTAGAAGGGTTTTTGAGTCGCACTAGATAAGCGTTTTTCTCGGGCTTTTTGCCGTAAATCTTCTGGTAGTCAGTCGCCTTCATAAAGGCAAAATGGCCAAAATGATTCTCATTGACTGCTGCGAGCTTGACAGACTTGCCACCCAGCTCTATACGGCCACCGGGGCTAACCCCAGCTATACGGGCCAGTTTATCCGAAACAACTACACCATCCTTGAGAGTCAGCTTTTTCTGGTTGTCAGGACTTTCCATAGAAATAAAAGGTTCAAAATTTTCCTTGTCCGTAACCATTAAAGTGATTGACTCTGTTTCTTTTTTTCCTTTGTATTTCTCCGTCAAGGTTTCACTGTAAATCTCCTGATAATCAGTAATCGAGCCATCTGCCAACATCTTTTTCAGCTTGTCTTGCTCTGCTTGATTCTCCCCAGGATTGACAGCGACAATCAAGTCGTATCGCAGAATCTCCTCAAACTGACGTTTGGGAATACCACCAATAGAAGATTGGAGTCCTAGGCCGGCAAATAGTAGGGCAACAGAACCCGCCACACCAAAGATAGTCATAAACATCCGCTGCTTATAGCGAAAGATATTGCGAGCTGTGACCTTCTGAGTAAAACTAAGACGTCGCCAGATAAGGGGCAGTCTTTCCAAGAAAATCTTGGAGCCTTTGACCGGTGGCTTGGGCAAAAGCAAGTGGGCTGCTTCTTCTCTCAGCTCACGTCTTGCCACCAAATAGGCAGGGAGAACACTGGATAGAAGGGAAAGTCCAAGGGCCAGTATACTATAGGAAACATAAAAATATGAATGCGGGGCAGAGAGCACCATCCCTCTGGTAATAATAGAAGAAATCACCCCCGACAAGAAATAATGTCCCAGCAGAATCCCTATGAGGGTACCTAGACTCCCCGCCACCAAACCGTAAAGAGCAAACTTGCGAATAATATCGCGGCTATGATAGCCTAGAGCCTTAAAGACGCCTGCATTTGTTCGCTCCTCATCGACAAAGCGAGTCATGGTGGTAAAGGTCACCATAGCTGCCACCAGATAGAGCACCACCGGGAAAATATTACCAATCGACGCAATACTATTCATGGAGTTTTTATACATATGATAGCCATTCCCACCTGGCAGGGACTTGCGGTCATAGCTATGATAGGCCGGCTCTTTCAAACGACTCAGGTTTGCCTTAGCGTCAGCTAGCTTGTCCTTGCTAGCTGATAAGTCTTTCTCTGCCTTTGCTAGCTCTGCTTTTTTCTGATTGAGCTGGGACTCAGCTTCCTGAATCTGCCGCTGGCTCTGGCTGAGCTGGGCAGGAGGGAGGATAGAAGCGGATTGAGTTGCTGCTAGCTGGCTTTTTTGCTGGTCTAGCTGACTCTGAGCTTGCTCTAACTGTTTTTTACCTTGGGTCAGATCAATCTCTGCCTGAGCAATCTTATCTTGCCCCTTCTGAATGGTGCTTTTGGCATCTGCCTCTAATTGCTTAAAACGGGCCGCTCCGTTATCTTCCAGGCTCTTGTCCAAAGCTGTCTGGTGTTGTTCCAAACGCTCCTGATAACTTGCAGAGAAAGGGGCCAGCTTTTCTATATCATGATAGCGCAGGCGGGCAATACTATAAACATCTGAATCAAAAGCCTTAGGGCTGACTACAGCATAGGCTGATAAAGCCCCACTACCACTAGTCGCATTGCCCAGATTTCTATCAGACCAGAGCTCTGCGGAGTTGACAAATCCTACAATCTTATAGGTCTTTTTCTTCAGAACTGACCGGCTGCCTGCTTTCTCGGTCAGATCAATCTCCTGACCAAGCTTATATTTTTTAGACCAAAAGCTAGCTAGGGCAATTTCTTGCTCATTCTTAGGAAGACGGCCGGAGGTCACTTGAAAGTTTGAAATATCCTTGGTATCTGAGAAAACTCGGATAGCCTCTTCATCTACAGTGACATCTGTCAGATAGCCAAACTCGACATCAGCTCCCTTAATAGCTCCCAGCTCTTTCTGATCCGCTGCATCCAAACCATAGTCCGCCATAACAGCCAAGTCCATGGTTCGCTGCTCTTTCAAATAATCTGTTGCTGTTCTGCGCATATTGGGTGGAGCGACCTTGAGTCCCACGAGAGCTAAAGAACCCAGCATCATGAGGATTAAAATAGATAGGAAACGCCCTTTAGAGCTAGTGAAGGAGCGCAGAATATCTTTCCAATATATCTTTCTCTTCATATCAATACTCCAGTGTACTTATATCCTGTGGTTGCTCATTGACTGTGATACTCTTGACTCTCGCGTCGTGCATGCGAATGACCCGATCAGCAATGGGAGCCAAGGCAGCATTGTGGGTCACGATAATCACCGTCGCTCCTTGATTGCGGGACATATCCTGTAAGATTTGCAGCACTTGCTTGCCGGTATTGTAGTCCAGAGCCCCTGTCGGCTCATCGCAGAGCAAAATCTTGGGGTTTTTGGCCACAGCCCTAGCGATAGATACCCGTTGCTGCTCCCCGCCTGATAGCTGGGCAGGAAAATTATTGAGGCGATTTTCCATACCAACTGCGGTTAGAACGGCCACTGGATCTTGAGCATCCTTGACGATTTCAGAAGCCAATTCGACATTTTCCTTGGCCGTCAGGTTGGGCACCAAATTGTAAAACTGAAAGACGAAGCCCACATCATTGCGACGATAATCCGTCAGCTGGTGGGAATTGTAGTCAGCAATATTCTGGCCGTCTATCAGGATATCTCCCTCCTCATTGGTATCCATACCTCCGAGAATATTGAGCACTGTTGACTTACCGGCACCAGAAGCCCCCAGGATAATGACCAGTTCCCCCTTTTCAATCTCAAAAGAAATATCGTTATTAGCAACAATCTCTGAGTCACCTACCTGATAACGTTTAAAGCTATGTTTCATTTCAATGTAAGCCATATCGTCTCTCTCCTTTTCAAAGCTCTTTTTCTTAAATCAACAAGATGTTGATTCTAAATCACAGATATTATATAATGAGCTTAGATAAAAAGCAATAAGCAAAAATCAACAAAGTGTTGATTTAAGAAAAAGGAAGAAAAATGGTCCAGAAACGAAAAACCAGCACCAAGGAAGATATCAAAGAAGCCTTGATTCAGCTACTATCAGAAGAAAGGTTTGATACTATCTCCATCAGCAAACTCTGCAAACGGGCAGGGATTAATCGCGGCACCTTCTACCTCCACTACCAAGATAAGTATCAGATGGTTGATAGTCTCAAAAAAGAAATTATTTCCCAACTTTCTAGTTATAGCATGTTTGAAGCGGAGAACGAATATCCCAAAAAGTTAATGATAGCAAAATTTCATATACTGCGCGCTAATGAACGTCTTATCAATGCCCTGACCAAGAGCCATTATATTGACTTTCGCGAAGCTATTCGGGAGTACATAACCTCTATCATTCTGAGTGATAAGCAAAAGGCTACTACCCAGCGTTTTTTAGAGGAGAATTTTCACATTCCCCAGAAATACGCCCTAGAAATCTTCCTATCCAGTGTTGAGGGGATTATTTCTCTTTGGATAGCCGGCGGAGCTCAGGAAGAACCTGAAGAAATCACTGATATAATTTTGACCACTTATAACTATGACTATTGGAGATAGCAAGGTGTCGTACTGCTTTATCACTCCCTTTGTCACATAAGCTTCTACTTACACGGAATACTGATAGTCTGGGAAGAAAGAATTATACGACAAACCCAACTGTTATGCCGCAAACAGAACTCACTTTTCAAACTAAAAACAAGCCACTTAAAGGCTTGTTTTTAGTTTATTCAACTTAAGTTATGCTCTTTTATGACCAGCCGGTAAACCTCTACAAAGGTAGCTGCAAGAAAGGCAAAAAGAGCTCCAACAACTAGATTGATCCGGTGTTCTGTTTCGTAAAATGGAGAGTTCCAAATAAAATGGTTAACAACTGTTGAAACGACACACCAGAGACCGAAGCGACGATATTTCTTATAAACTTTAGAAAAGAGAAGGTAGACCCCAACAGTCACGACTGCCGTATAGAGCGTATGGGAGGCAAAGCCACCAGCAATTCTACCAATAGCTTCTAAAGCACCGCTATTTTCCCCACCAAAAGTCTGTCTGGATACATAACCAATATCTTCTATGACTTGGAAACCAAAACCAGAGCTCAGTCCAGCTATTAAGACAGATTGGATATCTTTTCTTCCCAGAATATAAAGGGCTGCAAAGGCAGTCAAGGCCTTGAAAAATTCCTCAGCAAACGGAGCTGTCAGTGCATTGGTCCAGTCATTAAAAACAGCAGGATCTTTGATGAAATTTGAGTTAATAATGTCAATCAGGCTATTACCTGCAAAGCTAAGCCAGCCTGCAATAAATGCACCTCCAAAAAGGGCAGTTCCGAGAACAATAGTCTCAACAGATAATTTCTTGGCAAGCTTTTTAATCAAGAAATAGATAGGTAGGAAAAAGGCCGCTAAAACAGCTAGATTAAGGATGAGGTCGCGACCAGCCTCTAGGGTGATGTCCTTATTTGCCATGTCTCCTAATTCAAACTGCAAGCCAATACCTGCTAATGCTAAGTAGATATAAAGAGCAATTCTTCTTGTTTTATTCATGACTGTCTGCTCCTTTTTTATTTTTGCGTTTTACGAGATAGATTACTATTCCAACAACAGTCAGAACAAAGATTCCTCCAGCCAAAGCAATATCGTAATCAAAATCTTCCAGACGAATGGTTTCTTCAGTATTAGAATCTTCTGACTCCTCAATTTCTTTTAGGGCTTTAATACCATATTCACTAACTACCTTGTCTTCAGCTTTTTTCTGAATTTCCTTGAGGTGTTTAAAGACTGATTCCGCCCGTTCCATGGAAAGTTTTGTTGCTTTTAGACTGGCTTCTTCTGGTTGATTAGCAAGGCTAATTTGTTCTTTATCATAAGCAGCCTGCTCTTCCATCCATTGGGTTTCTAGACGTTCAATCTCACTACGGATAGAGCCATCTTCAAATAAATCTGGATATTTAGCTACTAGATCATTGATACGGCTAACTGTCCAATACCAAGAATTTTCATTATAGGCTGTACTCATTTCTTGATAAGCCTGATAAGTATTGTTGATATTTGCATAGTAAGGTAGGTATGGTGCATTTCGCGGACTTCCCATAGAAAGCCAGAAAATGCCTCCTCCTGTTTTAGCAGGTAAGTTATCTTTTAACTGGAAGATATGTGCTTCCATGACATTAGGATTGGAGATCGGATACTTATAAACAGGATCTGCCTTTTTCTTATCTGGAATCCCTTTACCATCTAGCTCCATCTGATCAAGCGGTTTAAAATCTGTTCCCTCTAGGCGGTTCCGTTGCAAATTCATAGCATCTCGTAGACTAAGCTTGTCATTGGTTGAGTGCATGAGTTCAAAATATTCATCGTCATATTTTACATCTGCATTTGGATTCAAAGCCTTGATACCAGACCAAACCCTAGAACGATTCGCTTCAGCCAAAGGCGGATTATACGATTGAGCTATATGAAATGCCCCATTAACTTCTTTGTAAGTTCCAGCATCACGAGCAGTTTTCTCAAGATCTGCTGAAGCAATAGTATTTTCTGTATCATTTACATTTATATTGCCAAGGAAGAAGGTGTTAGGAAAGACAGCGTATTTGTCATCCGGAAACTTGATTGCTGCGTATTGGTGCCCAGAAAGGATCTCCATATACCAAACACCAGTCTTGTCTGCAATCGTTATAATATTTCCTTCTGCTGCCCCCTTTTCTCTAACAATTTTTGCTAGGAGCTCTACTCCTTCTCTAGCCGTTTTGACATGAGGAAGAACTACAGAAGTTATAGCTGACTCGGCAATACCATCCTTAACGTAAGGATCTTTTTTCTGAATATCATCGTTGGCACTTGCTGAGACGGTCGCAGAAATAGAAACTCCTTCTTCGTTGAAGCCAGCCTCATCAAAGACACCTTGTTCTGGAGTCACATCTGGAACTGCCGTATACTTGTAACTAACAGACGGTAAATCAAAGCTAAAGCCGTTGGTTTCATCTACGAATTTATCACCAGCTTTATTATTCTTTCTCTCCCTCACAACAAAGTTTTTATTGTGATTAGGCTCCAAGTCCTCTGTTCGGCCATAGAGAGTCGAACCATCGGTCGTCAAATTCTTCCCAATGATAAAACCTGTACAAGCTTGGACGACTTGGAAAGGAAAGAGTATAAGAAGGATCATGGCTGTAACAAGCCATCTGAAAAGATTCTTTTTCATCAGTTTCTCCTTTATATGTTAATTGGTAAACCGAATACCACATGTTTAGTATACTATTCTCTTTCTACTCTTGCAAGCGTTTTCAAAATAGATTTCTACAGAAAAATGAATAAATTCACCTAAGAAAAATTCTGATTACTTTGTAAATTTAATTTTTCACTTGAGGTTCTTGTATAAATTTACAAACATTTCCATCATGCTGTATAAAAATTTTTTTGCAAACATAAAAAAATGGGAAATACTAGCAAAACTAATACTTCCATTATTATTTATTTCTTTTTAGCCAGCATCGTCGCAAATTGAAGCTGGATTCGATTGCCATTTTCATCAACCTTATGAAGTCTGCCTAAATCTTCATTATATTTGATGAATTCCCAATCCTTGTAGTATTCACGTAGCTCTCCTTCCTTGAAGGTAAAAGAGAAAGGCATATGACATGGATGACTTTCTGTATCCATGGCACAGACGATAAGATTATAGCCATCTGGGTTTGTTTGCTCTTGCATGTTGCGGATAATCTCAGGAATACGTTCACGATTCAAGAACATAAAGACTACAGTGGATACAATGAAATCGTACTTTTGAGTCAGGTTCGCAGAGTTAATATCATAAGTTCCGGCTAACATATTCAGATCTTCTGCTTCGATAATAGATGCAAGATTGTCCAATGATAAGGGATTAACATCTACTGCAGTTACATCAAATCCCAACTGTTCCAAAAAGAGAGCATTTCTTCCTTGGCCACAGCCTAAGTCCAATGCTTTTCCAGGTTTTACAGTTTCTGCAGCTTCCAGTACCTCAGAATGGACAGGCGTCAGACCATATTTCTTTGCATAGTAATCCTTAGGTAAACAGTAGAACTCTAAGTACCATTCAAGGTCATCGGTCAAGGCTTCGACACGGTGCCAAGCCTGGGGCTGAGCATAGGGATTGTCTTCCCCAGCTTTAAAAATGTGCTCAGCCAACTCTTCCCCATTCTCAGTCATTTCAATAAATTTTAATTCTCCAGTAAGGACTGTGATTTTCCCCCAAGTGCCTACCTTGGTATTATGCTTGCGTTGCACAGCTTCTGGCATAGTTTCTGCAGTCCAAATGGGCATACGTTTATACATAACTAAATCTTGCATCATATAATTCCTTCCAAGCAATCTGATTTCTTTTTAATCATACCGAAAAATCGTCCTCTTGACAAGCTTACCTGCACAGCAAAATTAAGAAAATACCAAACCTTTGAGAAGTTAAAGCTAGAAATGGAAAAAGAACCGAGTATCGGAACTCGGTTCTTTAGTCAGAATAGATCATAAAAACTTAGTCTTCTTTCTTATTGCTAAATTGTTTGAAGGCAATAAAGCCACCTACAACAACGACTAAGGCTATGACTATCCACAAACCGTACTGGTTAGAATCGCTCTTCTTAGTTTCAGAGTTTTCTTTCTTGGTATCACTTTCCTTAGCTTTGTCTTTTTCCTTACCTTTTTTGGCATCTGCCAAGAGATTTGCCTTGTTATATCCGGTATAAACAAGGTCGGCATCTTGACCTTTTTCCTTCTTGATCTTTTCTTCCATCTCAGCTTCGACTGCTTTGATTTCCTTAAAGATTTTTTCTGAGCGTTCCAAGGCTTCCTTAGTCACTTCAGGTCCAGCGGCTTTGGCTTGTTCATCTGTGTAGTTTGCATATTTGGCGTCGCGTTCGGTTTGTTCTTTATCCCATTCAACTTCTTTTTCTTTCCATTTTTCTTGGATGCTGTTACCAAAGATTTCTGGATATTTCATAACCATTTGGTCAATATGCCAAACAGTCCAATACCAAGATTTTCCGTCATATTTAGTAGAACGGTTCTTGAAAGCTTCGTAAGTATCTTCTACATTACCATAGAATGGTACATATGGTGTGTTGCGACTTTGTGCCAGACCCAGCCACATAACACCGCCAAAGGCATTTGGTAGGTTTGGTTTGATTTGATAAACGTGGGCGTCGATTACATTTTCGTTACCTAAAGCATACTTATAAACATTGGTATCTATTTTCTTACCAACTTCAACCAAATCATCTGCCTTATATTCTGGCAAGTGTTCAAAACGATTTCTTTGCTCCGCGATCACATCATGAACCGTGTATTTCTTATTTGGATCAGTTGGTTCGCGCAAGAGATCAAAAGCTTCATCGTCATAATTTACTTTTGCTTGTGGGTCCATCCACTTGATACCTGCATAAGTCCGAGAACGGTTACGTTCCATATATTTATCAGGTCCATAAGATTTAGCAATCATAAAGTTGCCATCTTTGTCGGTCTTATAGTTGTCTGCTTTTTTAGCTACTTCTTCCACATCTTTAGAAGCAATGACATTTTCCTTATCCTTCAAGTCAACATGACCAAGATAGTAAGTGTTCGCAAAGACAGCATACTTATTCGTTGGGAATTTGATGGCTACGTATTGGTGACCAGACAGGATTTCCATGTACCATAGCTCATTTTTATCTGCTGCAACGATGATATTTCCTTCTGCTGACCCTTTTTCATCCAGAACTTTCGCGACTGTCTCAATAACTTCACGTGCTGTTTTCGCACGAGGCAAAGCAAGGTCAACTAATGATGCTTCTGGAAGACCATCTTTTACAAGTGGATCTTCTTTTAACACTTTATCGTTTGGTGTTGCTGAAACGGTCGCTGTCATAGCTACACCAAGTTCATTAAAGCCATGCGCAGCGAAGTTTCCGTTACTTCCGTTGTCACGATCAGAGTCGTAGACAGCTGTGTATTTCATTTCATTCGCCAAATGCGGATAGGTAAAGCCATTTGACTCATCTTCTATCTTATCGCCATCTTTATAGGTCTTAGCTGGCACAACTACATAGTTTTGATTGTGCCGACCACCGTCAGGGGCGTATGGATAGTCCTCTGTCCGACCAAATAGAGTAGAGCCATCTGCTGTCAGGTCTTTACCGACAATAAAAGCAGAACACGCTTGTGCCACATGAACAGGCAAAAGAGCAACTAACATTGCAAGGAACATTAGTCTGAGCAGTATTTTCTTCATAGTCTATCTCCTTTTGACTATCTGCATGGCTGGAATCGAGTCCCAGTCTAAGTAGTATAAACCATAATACCAAAACATTCCATCCTCAGTATACTATATAAAGGTATTTTTGCAAGCGTTTACAATATTTATTACAAAAGTGTTTGTTTATTCTATATTATTTTGATTTAATGGTTCTTTTGTGTACTTTTAGTCTATTTATTGCAATGGACAGAAAGAGAAGAGATAAAAAAGACCGGTCGCCCAGTCTTTCATCTTGTATTAAAGTTCTTCATCTGCCTTGCTATATCGCGGTTTTGCTCGCGGCGTTTGATGGACTCGCGTTTGTCATAGTCGTGCTTCCCTTTGGCTAGTCCTAGGAGGAGCTTTGCATAGCCGTCCTTGAGATAGACCTTGAGCGGCACCAGCGTCATCCCAGTTCCCTTGGTCTCCTGCTCCAGCTTTTGGATCTGCTTCTTATGCAGCAACAATTTTCTGCGACGCTCAGGCTCTTGGTTCCAGATATTGCCCTCTTCATAAGGCGCGATATGGACATTGCTGAGCCAGGCCTCACCGTTCTTAATCTGGGCAAAGCCGTCTTTGAGATTGATGCGGGCGGCACGGACACTCTTGATTTCTGTCCCGGTCAGTACCATGCCAGCCTCGATGGTATCCACGATGGTATAGTCGTGTCTGGCCTTTTTATTTTGTGCGACGACCTTTCCTTCTCCCTTTGCCATGCTTGGCTCCTTTCTTGACTAGTTCCTTGTAAAATGCCTTCTGGCTCTTGCCTTTCTTGGACTTCTTATCTTTCTTATCTCCGTAGCCTTTTTCTTTGGAAGAATGGCTACGCTTGTCATCCTCACGGCGTCTCTTTCTCCCTGACCTGCCTCTGCTACTCTTGCTAGTCTTTTCTATCAGGTCAAATTCACTAGGCAGGTATTCAAAGTCAATCTCGCCTGTAGCCTTATCCGCTCGGACCAGCTTGATACGAATCTGCTGACCGACCTTGAAGACCACGCCAGACTTTTCTCCTTGCAGAGTCATCGTCCGCTCATTGTAGCTGTAAAACTCTGGCAAGTTGGTGACATGAATCAGGCCTTCAACCGTATTGGGCAGTTCGACGAAGAGTCCAAACTTAACCACGCTTGAAACTACGCCGTCAAATTCTTCCCCAACAAATTCTTCCATGTACTCAGCCTTTTTCATGGCTTCGACTTCACGCTCGGCTTCGATAGCCCGACGCTCTCGGCTAGAAGACTGACTAGCAATCTCTGGAATCACTTGCTCAAAATGCTCTGCTATTTCTTTAGACTGGCCATAATCCCGTACCATCCTATGAACCAGAAGGTCTGGATAGCGGCGAATCGGACTGGTGAAATGCGTATAAAACTCCGCTGCCAGACCATAGTGGCCGTGATTGTGCTCAGAGTAGCGAGCCTGCTGCATGGAGCGCAGAAGCATCATGGACAGGACATCTTCATAAGGCTGGTCTTTGACCGCCTCCATAATCTCCTGCAGAGCCTGCTGACTCATAGAGCTAGCCGTCCCGTATATCCGAATCCCAAAGCTAGAGGCGTAGTCGATGAACTTCTGCACCTTCTCCGCCTTAGGCTCCTCATGGATCCGATAGATGAAGGGCAGATTTAACTTAGTAAAATGCTCAGCTACCGTCTCATTCGCCACCAGCATAAAGGACTCAATCATGCGCTCAGCAATTCCCCGCTGACGCAGGACAATATCCACCGGCCGACCTTCCTTGTTGACCATAATTTTGGCTTCATTGGTATCAAAGTTAAGCGCACCACGTTTAAAGCGCATGCTTTCCAGAATCTCATGCAGCAGGACCATGCTGTCAATACTAGGCACAATGGCTTTGAACTGCGCAGCTTTTTCCTCATCTCCTGCGATGATGTCGTTGACATCGCTGTAGGTCATGCGGAAGGTCGTCTTGATAACTGTCTGGGTAATGCTATGCTTGACCACGCGCCCCTTGGCATCTATCTCCATGATAGCCGACTGGGTCAGCCGGTCCACATTGGGATTGAGGGAGCAGATACCGTTAGACAGGCGCTCCGGCAACATAGGCACCACGCGGTCAGTCACATAGACAGAGGTTGCTCGATTGAGGGCTTCCTTGTCCAGCTCAGAGCCTTCTTTGACATAGTAGGACACATCTGCGATATGGACACCCAGCTCAAAGTTACCATTTTTCAGGCGCTTGATATGGACTGCATCGTCCAAGTCCTTGGCATCCGCTCCATCGATGGTAAAGGTAATCTCTTCACGCAGGTCCAAACGTCCTGTCAAATCACTCTCTGAAGGAGCATCCGGAACTCGCTCGGCTTCTTCCAAGACCTTTTCTGGAAACACAGAGACAATGTCCATCGACTCCAGCACTTCCAGTACATCAATGCCTGGATCGTTGACATGACCGACGACATCAACCAGACTAGCCACGAAGAAATCGTGTTTCTTGGTTGGATATTTTTCAATAGCAACCTTGAGCACCTCTGTGCCATCTAAAACCATAGCTGGTTTTTTGACATAAATGGGCTGGCTAATTTTCTGATTTTTCGAGCGGATATAGCCCGCGTACTTAGGCTTTTCCTCATCCAAAACCAACTGGCCAACCGCTGAAGTCAGGCTGTGCTCCAAAATATCGATAATCTTGGCTTCAGCTGATGTTCCCTTGATTCGGTCTGCCACCTTGGTGATGACTACTTCCACCGTATCGCCATCAATGGCATGATTGACATCATTACGGCCGACAAAGAGGTCATCCTCTTCCTCATTCAGAGTGACAAAGCCAAAGCCATTCTTGTGGGCATGAAAAACACCCTTGAGCGTCAGACGCTCCTGCTTTTTCTTCTCATAAAGCTCAATCCTTCCCATATCATCAAAGCGAATCTGACGCTTTCTTTCCATCTGGGAGATAGTCTTGACCAAGTCACTAAAGTCCTTGGAAGACTCTTTCCCCAAGGCAGCCGCCAGCTCATCCACGCTGGCCTGCTGTCTCATTTCTAAATATTGAATTATTTCTGATTTCATACTTTTTCTCTTCTTTGCTTCATTAAACTATTTTATAGCCTATTTTTAACTTTAAAAAAAGGCTAAGACAAAGTCAGAGCCCATTTTATCTACTAGATAAGATTGTCAACGCTAAGGCAACCGCTAACCAGAAAAAGACGAGAAGACCGGTCAAATTCTGCATAACAGCCTCAAAACCTCGCGCCTTTGATCGTTCAAATAAATCACCCGCGCTGGCGTCAAAAACGTTGCTAGATTGGTTTTTTGTTGGCTGCATAAAGATTGCAATGACAATAATGACTGACAAAATTAATAGAATCATTAATAATAGATTATACATAAATACAAACTCCTTAAAATCTTATCTATTTTATCATAAAATTCATTTAGATTCAAGATGTAAAGTTACTTTTCTTTCTTTAGGGCAATATTTTAATACTTCAATCTTTTCTGGATGGTTTTTACTATTCTTACTTGTCAGATAATTTTGACTGCCACAGGAAGAACATTTGAGATTTACTTTAACCCGCACTGATTTCTCTCACTCCTAAATATTTTCTAAAACAAATTAACAAAACGAAAAAGTTTAGTAAGACCAAACCTGCCGTCACATAGAAGACCCAGTGGTAACTGAGACTGACCGCAATAGCTGACCCCATTATTGGTCCTACGACTCCACCAATATAAAAGAAGGTTTGATTATAGCTAAAAATCCTAGAAATCCCTTCTTTAGGTGTCAACTTATTAAGCAGAGAGCTGACTCCAGGTAAAAGTGCACCTGTTCCCATGCCAAATAAGAAACGCAAAAAACCCAATTCCCAAGGTGTCTTCGCCCAAGCACAGAATAGATAGATAACAAAACTGTACAACAGTGCCAAAAGTAGGAGACGGTGGTTACCAATCTTATCCCCTAATTTCCCAAGATGACTAGAAAACAAAATACTAGAAACTCCCATAGCTGACACAATAAGTCCGGAGACAAATATCAGATTATCTGTTTGCCCCATAGATCGAATATAAAGAGTCAAAATAGGAGAAATAGACTGAGCAGACATTTGAATTACCATGCTAGTCAAGAACAAGGCAAACAATATAGATTTATGCGGTAGCTCAGCTAAAAGATCCTTGGTTGCTAACTGTCTATCTTTAGCCACTGGCTCAAAGTCTTCTTTCACGTAAAAAATTGTCAAAAGAGTGACAATGAAAAGAAATAAGCCAACAAGCAAAAAAGCATTTCTAATTCCGATGCTTTGTGCTACAAAACCTCCTAATAGTGGCCCCATCAAGGTTCCTGCGACCACACCAGTCGATAACGTTCCTAAAGCATAGCCAGAATACTTTTTGGGAGCCTGACTAGCAATTAAGGCTGTACTATTTGGGACATAGCCAGAAAAGACACCGTTTAAAAGCCGTAATACAATCAGCCAAAAGACACTTGGTACAAACGCCATTCCTCCCATGGTAAAAGTCATAGCCAGTGCAGCCCGAATCATCATGGGTTTACGACCATATTTGTCTGCTAAACTTCCCCAAACCGGCGAGAGAAAAGCTGCTGTCATAGCCGAGCTTGATACAGCGATCCCTGCATACAGATCAACCATATGGCCACGAACTCCTAATTCCTCCACAAAAAGGGACATAAAAGGAACGACCAAAGATAGACTAGCTCCAACAAAAAAATTTCCCAACCAGGCAATCCAAAGATTGTGTTTCCAATTTACTTGACTTGTAATAAAATCATCTTCTTTCTAGTTTTTGCAAAGCCTCGCGAAGTTGCTCTTGAGTATGCTCTAGCGGGCCATTATTATCAATAAGCACGTCTGCTCTATTTCGTTTTTCTTGAAGAGATAGCTGAGTAGCTATGCGTTTTTCAGCCTCTTCCTGACTAAGAGCATTTCGAGTCATAAGTCGACTGAGCTGTGTTTCCTCCGTCACATCCACCAGCCAAACCTGGTCAAACCAGGTCTCATAGCCCAGCTCAAACAAGAGGGGGAGGTCCATAAAAAAGATATCTTCCTTCTCTGCCAGCAAATCTCGCCTGCCAGCCAGTTCCTCGCGAATAATCTGATTTTGTATTTGACTGGACTGGGCCAAAAGTTCGGGATTCCCAAAAATCATAGCTCCCAGTTTGGCCCGGTCCAAGCGACCATCTTCCTGTAAGATAGCTGGACCAAAAGCGGATAAAAGAGCTTGATAAAGCCGTTCCCCCGGCTCCTGCAGCTCATGCACTACCTGATCCGCATCAATGACCTGATAGTCCTGCTGCCTCAAAAACTCTGTCACTGTTGACTTACCCGAGGCAATACCACCAGTGATACCAATAATTCTTGCCATAGCAGCTACCTCGCTTTCTGGCAGTGAGGACAGAGATGAGTACCGCGTCCACCTAACTTAATTTTTTCAATCGGGCTGCCACATCTAGCACAGGGTTGACCAGTCTTTCCATAGACCTGCAGAAAATCCTGCATGGTGCCATCTTCGCCCAAAGCATTGCGATAGGTCCGAATGGTCGATCCTCTCTTTTCAATCCCAAGCTGCAAAACTTCTATAATCTGCTCACGTAGGCGCTTCACTTCAGCAGGCTTCAGACTATCTGCTGGCCTGGACGGATGAATCCGCGCCCGCCAAAGAGCTTCATCTACATAGATATTGCCCAGACCAACGACCAAGGTCTGCTCTAGCAAATAGGGTTTGATGGGCTTCTTGGAACGACTCAAAGCTGCAGCAAAAGGTGACAAAAGAAAGTCCGCCTCTGTCGGCTCAGGACCAAGCTTTCTGGCAGCAAAATAAGCCTCCAGCTGATCCTTTCTCAACAGCTCCATGGTCCCAAACTTGCGAACATCCTCATAAACAAGCGTTCCACCATCTGTCATCTCGAAAAAGACATGGGCATGCTTGCGCTCAGGCACCGCATCAGGATAAAAAAGATACTTGCCTTCCATTCGCAGATGGGAAACCAGCACTCCGCCCGTCAGGTAAAAGAGCAAATACTTGCCCCGACGGCCAATCCTTTCAATGGTCTGACCTGGCAAGTCATGGACAAAACTATCCACTCCTGTACCGATCATCTTAGCATAGCGAACCCGCACCTGCCCAATCGTCTTGCCAACAACCAGACGCTCCAAACCGCGCCGAACCGTTTCCACTTCAGGTAATTCAGGCATAAAGCTCCTTTCTTATTCTTTTACATTTCAAAACCCCATAGCAAAGCTGTCCGAAAAATACTCATCCAGCATCAGGCGGTGTTTATCCGATACATTTTCCAGCTCTGCTATTTCTTCTTTAGAAAAAAAGCCTAAACGCAGTGTTTCCTCATTATGAAAATTGGAAATATCAACATTCTCCAGCGCCTGCAATTCATACAGAAAGACAACCGTCTGCACTTGTCCCCATTAGGATAAGATTCATCAAAATTCGTATAAACATTCAGCAAGCGCTTGGCTTCAACAGCAATGCCTGTCTCTTCGTAAAATTCACGCACGGCTGCTTGCAGAGAAGTCTCCCCAAGCTCCATAGCTCCACCAGGAATCGCCCATGTTTTCTTATCGCCTCGCAATTGCAGAAGAACACGACCTTCCTCGTCTGCCAGAATCCCACCAGCAAAATTCAGAATAACCTTATCATGCCCCACCTTGGAGCGAATATAGGAAATGTAGTCTTGATTCATTCCATCTTCCTATCTACGATTCAAACAATCATCAAAAATTAAAAGTTCCTGCTATTTTAATATTCCTTCTTATTGTACCCAAAGTCCGCCAAGTCTAGCTTCTTGTCACGCCAGTTTTTCTTGACCTTGACCCAAGTTTCTAAGAATACTTTATCCCCCAGCATAAGCTCAATATCACGCCGAGCCATGGACCCGATTTTCTTCAACATGGATCCGCCTTTACCAATGATAATGCCTTTTTGGCTGTCACGCTCCACCATGATAGTTGCTCGGATATGGACCTTGTCCGTCTCATCATCTCGCTTCATGCTGTCAATAACAACAGCAACAGAGTGAGGAATTTCCTCTCTCGTCAGCATCAAAACCTTCTCCCGAATCATTTCTGACACCAGAAAGCGCTCTGGATGATCAGTAATCTGATCTTCTGGGAAATACTGGAAGCCTTCCTCCAAATTCTCACTGAGGATGTCAACCAGACGAGAAACATTATTACCCTGAAGAGCTGAAATCGGTACGATTTCTTTGAAGTCCATCTGCTGACGGAAATCATCAATTTGCGCTAAGAGCTGATCCGGATGGACTTTATCGATCTTATTAACCACCAAAATAACTGGCACCTTAGCCGCTTTCAGCCGTTCGATAATCATGTCATCGCCCTTGCCACGTGGCTCATCAGCCGGCACCATGAAGAGGACGGTATCCACCTCACGCAAGGTGCTGTAAGCTGCTTCTACCATGAAATCCCCTAGAGCCGTCTTAGGTTTATGAATTCCCGGCGTATCGATAAAGACAATCTGCTCCTTATCTGTCGTATAAATTCCCATAATTTTATTGCGTGTGGTTTGAGCCTTATCGCTCATGATGGCAATCTTTTGCCCCATAACATGATTCAAAAAAGTTGATTTACCGACATTTGGTCGGCCTAAAATGGCTACAAAGCCTGATTTAAAAGTCATTATTTCACCTCTATTATCTTCATTAAAACAGCAGAAAATCGGCGATCTCCCCCGATTTTCAAATCTTTAAAAAATCCAGTCCCAAATTTTAGGAACAAAAATGATCAAACCTGTGATAACCGCAAAACCTGAAATCACTAAAACAGCTCCAGCCGCCATATCTTTAGCATTCTTAGCCAACATAGAAAAGTGATAATCACTGGCCAAGTCTACTACATTTTCAATGGCTGAATTGACAATCTCAAATGAGACAACCAAAAAGATACTCAATAGCAAAAACAGCCATTCTATGGCAGAAACTCGAAAAATCAAACCCGCAATCACTACAAGAACAGCAGAAAAAGCATGCTTTTGCATATTTCGTTCTTCTTTAATGGCAGTAAAAATCCCTGTTAAGGCAAATTCCAGACTCGAGACGACATCTCGATTTTTCCATTTGCGTTTATTATTCCCTTGTGAGTCCATAGGCCGTCAAAATCTCTTCCTGTAAACCAAACATTTCTGCTTCTTCTTCCGGTGTATAGTGATCATAGCCGTTGATATGCAGAAAACCATGTACTGCCAAAAAGCCCATTTCCCGTTCAAAGCTGTGGCCATATTCTTCTGCCTGCTCACGCGCCTTATCCACCGAAATGAATAACTCGCCGATATAGGCATCAAAATCATCTAACATCTCAGCCAGTTCAGGATGATTCAGTAAATCTTCCTCGTCAACAGCAATGTCCAGCTCAGGCTTGTACTCCAAGCTAATCACATCGGTTGGCCGATCCGTATCTCTATATTCCAAGTTTAGTTCATGACTACGCTCATTGGTTACAAAAGTCACAGCCATTTCTTTCTTTTCCTTGCCCGTTTTTTGGGCAGCAAATTCCAAAATATCTTGGGTCTGTTTGATGATTTCTTCTGAAACCAGACCCGTTTCATCAACTATTTCTATATACATAATGCACCTGCTTTACTTGTATCACCTTTATTATATCATAATCGAGGCTAGATAATAGCTAGGAATTTTCTTTTTTCAAAATAGCAGAGCCGATTCGTCAAACTCTCATTGCAAAAACAAAAGAAGCTATTTTTATTTTTCCCCTTCCCAAAAACTTTGCTTTTTACTACCTGCTATCCTTGACAAAAAGAAAAGGCTGGGAAGACCCAACCTTGTTCTACAAGATGCTAATTGCCGGGATCGAACCGGCGACCTCATCCTTACCATGGATGCGCTCTGCCAACTGAGCTAAATCAGCGTACCTATCTACTATACCATGCAGATAGGTGCTTGTCAATACTTGCCGACTCATTTATCCGCAAAATATTGCTCTTTGGTCAGACCATAGTATACTCGCGTCACTAGACGGCCTTTTTCATGTTTGTCCAAGCTTGCATAAGGTTCCTCATGAGAAAAAATCATTCCAGATTTTTGCATCACACGGCCAGAAGCTGGATTAGCCTTATCATGTAAAGCTACAAGTTTATTCATTCCAATTTCTTCAAAAGCTAATTTTATGACTGCACAATTAGCCTCTGTCGTGTAGCCTTGGTTCCAGTATCTTTTATTAAGAACATAGCCAATAGCTGCTGTCTTTAAATCTAGGTTTATTTTGTGGAGATCGATGGTTCCAATAAACTGACCACTAGATTTTACTTCTATTCCCCAACGTCCCAAAGGGTTAGCCAGGTAAAATAGAGCAATATTATTACGAGTCTCTTCTAAGCTTTTGTTTGTCTCAAAAGTATAGCGAGTATTCTCCTCATCTGATGCATATTCAAACATTGCTGCTGCATCATCTAAAGTTACCGAACGCAAAACTAATCTATCTGTCTCCAGTCTAGTGTGTCTAGATAGTTTAACATAAATATTTTCCATTATCGTCCTCCTTTTTGTTTTTAAGCATATCATAAGTGATCAATCAAAGCAAGACGTCATTTTCTCCTTGCAATTTGTGCCTCTTTTATATAAAATAATTACATTAAATTAGAATAATGAGAATAAGATGATTTAAGGTATATTCTTAAATCAAAGTCTTTGTTCACATGTATTTAGATAAGGAGAAATACAATGTTAATCGGTATTCCAAAAGAAATCAAAAATAATGAAAATCGTGTAGCGTTGACACCTGCTGGTGTTCACAGTTTAGTTGCTAAAGGCCATGAAGTTCTGATTGAGACGAATGCAGGACTTGGTTCTGGCTTTTCGGATGCAGACTACGAGAAACAAGGTGCAAAAATCGTTCCCACTGCTGCAGAAGCTTGGGCGGCTGAACTTGTAGTCAAAGTTAAAGAGCCTTTAGAAGCTGAATACGACTTCCTTCGCGATGACCTCTTGCTCTTTACCTATCTGCACATGGCTGCCGCTCCTGAGTTAGCTGATGCTATGACGAGTGCCAAGACGACTGGTTTGGCCTATGAAACCGTACGCGATCAAGATGGACAATTGCCACTCTTGGTACCAATGAGTGAGGTCGCTGGACGGATGGCTGTCCAAATCGGGGCACACTTCTTGACTAAACAAGAAGGAGGATCTGGTGTCTTATTAGGTGGTGTACCAGGTGTTCCTAAAGGGAAAGTAACCATCATCGGTGGTGGTGTCGTAGGAACTCATGCCGCTCGTATCGCTCTTGGACTAGGTGCTCAGGTAACTATTCTTGATATCAGCGCTAAGCGTTTGTCTGTCTTAGAAGATGTCTTTGGCCATCAAATCCAGACCCTCATGTCTAATCCTTTCAATATCGAAGCTAGCGTCCGAGAGGCTGATGTCGTGATCGGTGCTGTCCTCATTCCTGGAGCTAAAGCTCCAAAATTGGTGACAGATGATATGGTTAAACAAATGCGTCCGGGATCAGTTATTGTAGACGTAGCTGTTGACCAAGGCGGTGTCATTGAAACAGCAGACCGTGTAACGACTCACACCGAGCCTGTCTATGAAAAACACGGAGTCCTCCACTATGCAGTTGCAAATATCCCTGGCGCCGTGGCCCGCACATCTACTATCGCTTTAACAAATGTTACCCTTCCTTACATCGAAGCCTTGGCAGAAAAAGGATTCAGAAAAGCTATTGCAGATGATGAGGGATTACGCCAAGGTGTTACAACCTACCAAGGTCACATTACTAGTCAGCCTGTTGCAGAAGGCTTAAATAAGGACTACACTTCGATTGATGAACTCGTTTAGTTAATCTACTTAGTTCATATAAACACCTTAATAGAAGTCAAATTTTTCAAAATACAAAATCAGAACCACTCGCTTAACGAGTGGTTCTTTTGTTACTCCCCTTACAAAAAGAAATAGACTAAATGTCACATAAAAAAGAGAGAGAACAAGTTCGTTCTCTCTCATGCTATGATAAAAAATCAATATTTAGATTCCTTATTCAGCTGAAAATTCTAAGCTTTACCTTTCTTACGAACTACGTAACCAACTAGACCTGCGAAAGCGAAAGCAAAACCAATCATTGAAAGAAGAACGGTAGAAGTTTCACCTGTATTTGGCAAAAGATTCTTATTTTTAGTAGATGATTCACCAATACTTGGTAAAACATTCTTGTTTTTAATAGAAGATTCACCAGTACCTGGTAAAACGTTCTTATTTTTAGTCGTAGCTTCTTCTGATTTAGTATTATTTCCGGAACCTTTATGTGGTGTTAAAGCTGGGGTGAATTCCCATGTTCCTACGAAGTGAGCATCTGCTCCATTGATAGTTTCGGACGTTTTATCATAGGACTTGAAACTCCATGTACCTTCTGCTGTCTTAACCTCAGTTTGACTTGGTTGCGTTGGAGTCGCTTGACTTCCATCTTTCAGATCTGTTTGATCTCCTGGAAGCAAGGCTTTTACTTCTTGTGGAAGCTCTTTGCCTGGAGTTCCGCTGACAAACTCGTGAGTTGCCTTGTAGGTTGGAGCAGGGCTTGCTGTAAATTCCCATGTCCCTACAAACTTAACATCTGAACCGTTGACAGTCTCTGAAGTCTTGTCATAGGACTTGAAGCTCCAAGTGCCTTCTGTTGTCTTAACCTCTGTTTGACTTGGTTGAGTTGGAGTCACTTGACTTCCGTCTTTCAGATCTGTTTGATCTGCTGGAAGCAAGGCTTTTACTTCTTGTGGAAGTTCTTTTCCTGGAGTTCCGCTGACAAACTCGTGAACTGCTTTATGAGTCACAGTTGGAGCTGGGCTTGCTATAAATTCCCATGTGCCTACAAACTTAACATCTGAACCATTAATGGTCTCTGAAGTCTTGTCGTATGACTTGAAGCTCCAAGTACCTTCTGCTGTCTTAACTTCAGTTTGACTTGGCTGCGTTGGAGTGACTTGAATGCCATCTTTCAGATCTGTTTGATCTGCTGGAAGCAGGGTTTTTACTTCTTGTGGAAGTTCTTTACCTGGGGTTCCACTAACAAACTCGTGAACTGCTTTATGAGTCACAGTTGGAGCTGGGTTCGATGTAAATTTCCATGTTCCTACAAACTTAACATCTGAACCGTTGACAGTCTCTGAAGTCTTGTCGTATGACTTGAAGCTCCAAGTTCCTTCTGTTGTCTTAACCTCAGTTTGACTTGGTTGAGTTGGAGTCACTTGACTGCCATCTTTCAGATCTGTTTGATCTCCTGGAAGCAAGGCTTTTACTTCTTGTGGAAGCTCTTTGCCTGGAGTTCCGCTGACAAACTCGTGAGTTGCCTTGTAGGTTGGAGCAGGGCTTGCTGTAAATTCCCATGTTCCTACAAACTTAACATCTGAACCATTAATGGTTTCTGAAGGCTTGTCATATGACTTGAAGCTCCAAGTACCTTCTGTTGTCTTAACTTCCGTTTTACTTGGTTGCGTTGGAGTTACTTGACTGCCATCTTTCAAGTCTGTTTGAGCTACTGGAAGCAAGGCTTTTACTTCTTGTGGAAGCTCTTTGCCTGGAGTTCCACTCACAAACTCGTGAGTTGCCTTGTAGGTTGGCGCCGGGGTGAATTCCCAGGTGCCTACGAAGTGTGCGTCTGCTCCATTGATGGTTTCTGAAGGCTTGTCATATGACTTAAAGCTCCAAGTTCCTTCAGTTGTCTTCACTTCCGTTTTACTTGGTTGTGTTGGCGTTGCTTGGCTACCATCTTTCAAGTCTGTTTGAGCTACTGGAAGCAGATCTTTTACTTCTTGTGGAAGTTCTTTACCTGGAGTTCCGCTGACAAACTCATGTGTCGCCTTGTAGGTTGGCGCCGGGGTGAATTCCCAGGTGCCTACGAAGTGTGCGTCTGCTCCATTGATGGTTTCTGAAGGCTTGTCATATGACTTGAAACTCCAAGTGCCTTCTGCTGTCTTGACTTCCGTTTTACTTGGTTGAGTTGGAGTCGCTTGACTGCCATCTTTCAGATCTGTTTGATCTGCTGGAAGCAGGGCTTTCACTTCTTGTGGAAGTTCTTTGCCTGGAGTTCCACTCACAAACTCGTGAGTTGCCTTGTAGGTTGGCGCCGGGGTGAATTCCCAAGTGCCTACGAAGTGTGCGTCCGCTCCATTAATGGTTTCAGAAGTCTTGTCATAGGACTTGAAACTCCAAGTACCTTCTGCTGTCTTAACTTCCGTTTTGCTTGGTTGCGTTGGAATCGCTTGACTACCATCTTTCAGATCTGTTTGGTCTGCTGGAAGCAAGTCTTTCACTTCTTGTGGAAGTTCTTTACCTGAGGTTCCACTCACAAATTCGTGTGTCGCCTTGTAGGTTGGCGCTGGGGTGAATTCCCAGGTGCCTACGAAGTGTGCGTCCGCTCCATTAATGGTTTCAGAAGTCTTGTCATAGGACTTGAAACTCCAAGTACCTTCTGCTGTCTTAACTTCCGTTTTGCTTGGTTGCGTTGGAGTTACTTGGCTTCCATTAGATAAATTCTTTTCTGTTGCTGGAAGCAGGTCTTTCACTTCTTGTGGAAGTTCTTTACCTGGAGTTCCACTCACAAACTCATGATGCTTTTCATAAAGAAGAGCAGTACTTACCTGATTAGAAGGAGCTGATAAATTATCAACATGCAATGTTACAGTGTTGTCAATTTTTTCAGAACCCTTTTCTTCTACCTTTTTATTTGTAGCTGTTTTATAGGTAATAATGATATCAGTCGAAGAGTTTCCTTTTAGGTATTCAGGTGTCATTTTAACAGTAACTGTTTGACCTGTCTTTTCAATCGTATAATCACGACCTTCTTGCAGCGTTACTCCACCTGATTCAACTTTAAGTTCTTTATAATCCAAACGCTCATCAAATTTTTGAACCATTTCAATAGATGAAGGGGCTGCTAAAATGTCCTTACCTGGAACCGGAACTTTAAAAGTAGCTTTATATGTTACATCTTGTCCTTCCTTAGCTGGAATCTCAGCTGGATCTACCTCAAGAACTGGTCGCGGATCAATCTTTTCAATATAAAGCCCAAATACCGCCGAGCAGGTTTCAGTTGATGAATAACCGAAATTCATACTGTTACTATTAGATCTAAGCGCTAAACCTGAAACGTTATTTTCATAGTAACTACCACCTGTTATTTGAGTGGCAATCCATGAAGTACGGTCACTTGCTTCTTCCTGTACCAAAACATTGGCATTGTTCATTAATCGAAGATTTACATCATTCTGATAGTTTTTAACGTAGAATGTTTCCTTCAAATTATTTGCATCAATCGCATCAATATCAGTTGGTTTCATGACTAATTTTAAGTCAGTCTCTGTTCCATCTGCATAGCGAATTTCTGCCGTAACATCAGCATCAATCCAAAATGCCTTATTCATGATGTAATCATGATTCGCATCCACATAAGGGACATTCCCAATTTCAAATGCATTGCTTTCCCACAATTCTGAGATTGAGAAAAATTCAACAGTAGATTTTTGAGCGCTATTCATCTCAGATTCTGCTTGAGCAGTGTTTAGATAGTGCAGGGTTACTTTATTGAAATTTAGATAAGCATCTACTTGCTTACCATTAACGGTTCCAATATTTGTGAATTTTAGAGAAAGAGGATTTTCAAAAACTTGATCCTGTTTTTTACTTTTATCTACTTTGAGAGTAAAGTTCTCCATCTCACCTGGATAGGCACCACCACTTAGATATTCATAATGGGGATTTGATAGATGAAATTGATCAACAGACTGTGATTTGGATAAAACACTGACATTGTTGATATTCAAATTAAACTTACGAATATCTAGGGTAGAGATATCCGTTCCATTTTTAATCTCTTCTAACGCAGCATAAGACTGAATTGGAAGAAGAAAAATAGAAAAAAATAAAACGATTAGGCCGATAAACGCCTTCGTTTTTCTACCAAAATTGGTATCAAATCGCATCTTCATCCGACTTCTCCTTTTCATAATTTATCTCCATACTAAAAATGATCCGTATCCAATCATTTTTAATAGACATATTCACCACATTCTATCACAAAAATATTGTAAATGAAAGTAGCATCAAGAAAATAATTACTATTTTTTATTTTTCTATTCCTTCTCTCTATAATACATATATTAACGATATTATCATCTTATAAAAACAAAAATTTCGCCTTTTATACCAGATTTTTTACTGTCCGATTTTCAATTTTGTTGCACACCTTATTGCGCCAGATTTTTTCAATACGTTTAACTCATAATTATATTTGGTAGTTTTTGGTCCTAATATTACGAATCAAATCAGACTAAAAATCGCAGAATAAAAAGCAGAAATCAATCTGCTCTTTTTCTTTATTCAGTTTCCTTCTCTGCTACTTCAGAGGTGTCAGATTTGGTAGGATTTACCGGTTCATAAGCTCGAATAATCTGCGCCACCACAGGATGTCTAACCACGTCTTTAGCCGAGAAATGCACAAAGTCAATCTGAGAAATATTTTTTAATTTTTCCTGGGCATCAATGAGTCCTGATTTAACATTGCGAGGTAGGTCAACCTGGCTAATATCTCCATTAACAATCATCTTAGATTGGAAGCCCAGCCGAGTTAGAAACATTTTCATCTGCATGATGGTCGTGTTTTGCGCTTCATCTAGAATTACAAAGGCATCATCCAGCGTCCGACCCCGCATATAGGCCAGGGGAGCAATCTCAATGATTTCTCGCTCCATGAGGCGTGTCGTCTGGTCCTTGCCCAAAATCTGATACAAGGCATCATAGACCGGCCGCAGATATGGATCCACCTTTTCCTTAAGGTCACCAGGCAGAAAGCCCAGACTCTCACCAGCCTCTACCGCTGGACGTGTCAGGATAATTCGCTTGACCTGCCCACGCTTGAGAGCTGTCACCGCCAAGGTCACCGCCAGAAAGGTTTTCCCTGTACCAGCTGGTCCTATCCCAAAGACAATATCATGATTCTTGACACTGTCCACATATATTTTTTGGCCGAGTGTCTTGACCCTAATCGGCTTACCGTAACTATCCTTGATGATTTCTTCTTCATAAAGGGCAACAAACTTATCAATTTCATCATTCTGGACCATGGTAATGGCTGTGACCACATCGGGCGTTCCGATGGTCATGCCACGATTGACCAAGACCAAGAGAGCTTGAATCACCTGGCGAGCCTCCTCACAGGAAGCCTCCGTACCTAAAATCTGCACAATCTCGGTCCGGGCATGGATGGTGACTTTCAATTCCTGCTCCATCAGACGCAGATGTCGTTCATTAGATCCAAAAAGGTGGAATGAGTCATCTGGATGGCTCAACTTAATTTCTACTGAATGTTCCTGCAAACAAAGAACCTCTCTCATTTGTATTTTTTATGGATTACCTCTATTATATCAAAGCAAGCCCAAAAAGACTATTTCGAACCTTTCTCTAATGCGCTTGATATTCCTCCCAAATAGCATCAAAGTCGCCTAGATTAAAAGGAAAATTAGCATGCTCTTCCAAGAAACGACTGACCTCATCAAAATCGTCAGAGTGCTTGGGAAAAGCCGTATCCTGAAAAGCTAAATCAGCTAAAATCGCCTTTGGTTCATTGCTCTTTGGATTGCGCACAGTCATGAGCCAACTATAAAATGATTTTCTCACTTGATTCCTTTCTGTCACAATTCTATAGAATTGCACATACTTTAAATATTACAGTCTATTATATCAAATAAATCAAAAACAGAAAGCCTAAGCCTCCTGTTTTCTAACTATTATTTTCCAAGGTAGTATTCTTTTACCACGTTCAATTTTTCGTCGAATTCAAATACCAATGGTGGGAAGTTAGGAATTTCCACACCCATGATTTCGTCATCTGACAATTGTTTGATGTGTTTTACAAGGGCACGGATAGAGTTACCGTGAGCTCCTACGAATACGTTTTTACCATCTTTAAGTGCTGGAGCGATTTTGTCTTCCCAGAATGGAAGGGCACGTTCCAAAGTCACTTTCAAGTTTTCAGCATCTGGAATTACTGAGTCGTCAAGTGAAGCGTAACGACGGTCAGTGTGTGCTGAGTATTCGTCATCACGAGGCATTGCAGGTGGCAACACATCGTATGAACGACGCCAGATGTGAACTTGCTCATCACCAAATTGTTCAGCAGCTTCAGCTTTGTTTTTACCAGTCAAACCACCGTAGTGACGTTCGTTCAAGCGCCATGATTTTTCAACTGGAACCCACAATTGGTCAGAAGCTTCAAGAGCCAAGTTAGTTGTTTTGATCGCACGTTTCAATACTGAAGTGTATGCTTGGTCAAATTCGATACCAGCTTCTTTGATCAATTTACCAGCGTCAATCGCTTGTTGTGTTCCTTTATCAGACAAATCAACATCAGCCCAACCAGTGAAAAGGTTAGCTTTGTTCCATTCAGACTCACCGTGGCGAGCAAAAAC
>JAFEHB010000190.1_pt1 | contig 62105 bp, 91 predicted proteins | sample 9267121 | NCBI WGS metagenome assembly JAFEHB01 (sample SAMN17103336, study PRJNA684904) | human gut metagenome | isolation source: diarrhea sample from child under the age of five | host: Homo sapiens | place: South Africa: Mafikeng, Mafikeng Provincial Hospital | collected 2019-09 | reverse complement strand
CTATCACAGGTAACTCCACAAACCCGACACGTTTCCAGCATCCGGTTGCAGGTACTTACAAGAAAGAATGCAACGAAAAAGGAAAGAAATACTTCTCCGTTGCATCCGGCGGTGGTACAGGACGTACACTTCACCCAGACAACATGGCAGCAGGTCCTGCTTCCTACGGTATGACCGATACACTTGGACGTATGCATTCTGACGCTCAGTTCGCAGGATCCTCTTCCGTACCGGCTCACGTAGAAATGATGGGTCTTATCGGTGCTGGTAACAACCCGATGGTTGGTATGACAGTAGCAGTAGCAGTTGCGGTACAGGAAGCTGCTGACGCTGGCAAGTTCTAAAGAAATACCGAATTTTAGCCGATTTTGGTAGTATAAAATAGTGTTAAAAGGTGACAAAAAGTATGTCGTTTGACAATGGTTTGACCACTGTTTGACAACACGCGTTTGACAACTTATTGCTAAATTTATAGGGAGCTGTTCTAAGTGAGCAGTTCCCTTTTCTATTGCATTTTTTCCAAATCTTCACGCAGCCATTCGACATCTCGAACTGTGTATACAGATTCTGTTATATCTTTAACCGTATGTCCCATCATCTCCTTGAGTGCATATTCATCGACTCCCGCTTTCTTACATCTAGTGGCAAACGTCACACGAGGATCGTGAGGTCTATGTTCTGGATTTAATCCGAGCTGACTAATAACTTTTTCGAACCTATGTCGGTATTTATCATAAGTTACTTTATAAGATCCAGCATGAGTCTGACCTTTATCATTAAATAGATATTCACTTCCGAGCTCAGTAGCGATTTTATAATTATTCATAACAAGTTCTTTTACTTTTGTATGTATTGGAACTATTCTCTGTTTTCCAGCATCTGTCTTCATTCCGGCTTGTATATACCATTCATCAATGTTTACCTCATCAAGTCGGAGAGTAGCTAATTCCTGTGGTCGCCAGCCCATATAACATTGAATGATTATCCAGTCAACATATTTCACTTTCCCAACATTATCCCACAACTTTTCGACTTCCTCATTCGTGAATATGATATGAGGGACTTTACTCTTTTCTTTCTCAACCACTATATCGTCTGATAAATCAAACATTCTAGCATAGTTTGTAGGGACTATCTCATACTCAACGGCATAATCAAACATGAGATTGAACATGGATTTAATACGTGATTTCGTATCAGCTGTTGGACGAATCTTTTCACCCTTCTTCTTACCACGAGTCTCGATACGAAATCCTTCCTCGATACATCCCTTTATATGTCTGACACGTACATCTTTAGTTCGCATTGAATAAACGGATGAGCAGTAAGCCCATGCAGACGTGATAGTGCGTTGCGAGGCTTCCTTTATATTTGCAAAATAGTCAGAAGTCCATTTGTCATACAGTTCTTGTACGGTGATATCCAGGTTGAGATCATATGGATTTTTATTATATTCCATTAAGGCAGCATATGCCTCGTTATATGTCTTGAACATTGATTCTGGTTTTAACGCTTTCAACACAGGTCGTCCCTCTGGTGTTTTACCAACACAGATCCTAACTCTGAAAGGGTTCCTTAAATTTCTACCTTTTATTTCAGTAATACTTCCGAAACCATTTGGTAATTTCATTCGTCCTTTTGTTGGACGTCGTTTCTTAGTCACTTCTTTTTTGAGTGGTAGTCCACAATGAGGACAAGCCAAAGCCTTATCACTGATCTGCAATTCGCATTCCGGACATTTGATTAACATAATATCGACTCCTTTCGTTTTTGTGAGGTAATAATACACACCTTTCCAGAATATGTCAATGGAAATATTTTCCAATATAATTACCAGTAATTCCCTATTGAATTGAACATACATTCTTATTTAATATTTTTACGCAAAACTTATTGAATAGGAGATAAAATATGGAAAAATTGGGACGATGTGAGAAATGTAATGGACGGTTGAGACATCATGACGTTGTATGGAGAATTGTTCGGAGAAAAGGTGGCGTGAAAGAAAAAATTTTAGTTGAAAAACTCAAATGTGAAAATTGTGGACATACTGTTCGAATTTTACCACACGACATATATCCTCATAAACATTACGAAGCTGATATTATAGATGGCGTTGTGGAAGGTCTGATAGATTCAGATACTCTTGGTTTTGAGGATTATCCATCAGAAATGACAATGAAACGTTGGCGAAAAGAGAAAAAAGCTCCTTAACATCTCCCCGTTTTTGTTTTAACAAATCACCATATCTAACCTAGAATAACATTTCGAAAGGAGGAATCAAAATGGATTCAATAGTATTTGGAACTGGATCGGTACCGGTCGCAGTCGCTGCGAAGGTCTATGGTAAGGATGCGACATGGGTTCGAGCTGGACTAATTACCGGATATTTAAACATTGGTACAGCTACTCGAAACGGGAAACCGGTAGTATCCATAGAACAGATGAATAGTAAATTTGGAAGAATAAATTATTATATTTCGCCGAAAAAACTATTCGAAGAGACTGGTTATATATGGGAGGGAAGATGATGGGAACTACGATAAGATCAGAAGTATCTAAGAAAAATCCATATTGGCTTGAGAAACATAGAACATATGAGTTGAAGCATTTTTGCAGACAATATCCGATATGGAAGAAAACATATGAAGCTATCGACGGATTGCTCAGTAGACCAGCTGATTTGGCTACATTTGGAAAGGCAAAACACATTTCGAATCCGACTGAGAGAATAGGGATTATGAAAGCGTTTTATTCAGAACGAATGGACATGATCTGGAGAGCAGCGGAGAAAACAGATATAGAATTGGCTCCATACATAGTAAGAGGTGTGACCGAGGGATTATCATACGATGCTTTAAAAGTCAAAATGGGTATACCGTGTTGTAAGGAAGTATATTACTTAGCTTACAGAAAATTCTTCTGGATATTAAATAAAGAAAGAGACTGACATATCTGCCAATCTCTTTGGTCAATTAATCATCGAATCTGCTACAGGATGTTTTGCAATCTGGATATGATCCTCCACAAGCAATACATCCCTCATCAGGTTCGTCCTCGTGATCATCTTGATATATGTGAACGTATCCATATTTTCTAGCATATAGAGCAAATGTTGGGTAGCCATACACATCTTCTTCGATATCAAACCCGCATTCTGGACACACAAAGACTCTATCTCCTCTTGAGTCATATTCGAGTTCCATTACGGCATCACAACATTCTGGACATACAGGGTTGCCAGCGGCAAGCTCTCTTTTGAGTTCTTCTTCTGTCATCATAAGGAACACCTCTTTTTTGTTTTTATTATATAGCATGACGACAAAGCAGGTCAATAGGATTCGCGTGAATTACAACTCCTATTATGAGAAAATATTTTAAGGAGGATATTGTTATGAACAATGAAAAACGCACAATATTCGCGAGAGCAATGAGACATGAATGTTTTAATTCCGTTTTTGTGGCATGGAGCGATCACACATGGGAAGAATTCATTATCGAAAGTGAATGGGAACGATCAGATCATGTGAAATGTCACTACGAGGTTAAAGAAGGTTTTAATCCATTTAAAGCGAGTCGTTGTGGTATGACAAGGGAAGAATTTCTTAAATATTACAGAGAAAACGTAAAAATTGTTACGGAAGAAGAGTCCTAACCGGGACTCTTTCTTTTCGCGTAAAATACATATCCCTTTATGAGAAAAAACATAAAAACGTAAAGGGGAAGTTAAAATGGAGACAACAAATTTTATGGCTTTAGTAACAACAGCAACTGAGAAATATACCAAAATGGTAGACGCAGCGTATAAGTTGAAAAGCAAAACAAATTCAGAAGCAGAATTTGATAGCTTGATCAAGTTAGTACATAGCGTTTATCAGGATGAGATAGCTATGATTTATCAGTATGCTATGGCAGAAACTAAAAATGAAGCATTGAAACCAAAAAAGAAAGAACTCAAAATACCGTGTTTTATGACAACCAAATAAGTGAGGTCCACAAGGACTTTCACTTTTCGCGTAAATCACATTGACTATTATGAGAAAAATTTTTTAAAGGAGGCAATAAAATGAATAAAATTGTGAAAGCAGGAGTTATTGGAGGTATCATCTATGGGTTATCTGAAGTATGTTTTGCGATGGGTAAGGGACATATCCTTGGTGTACTTATCACAGGCGAAGACGAAAAAGTTTTAACACCTTCGGAACTTTTAGATAGTATATCTGATGACAATAGTCTGACAGGTAGAATTATAACAAAATATGCCAAATACGAGAAAGAAAAAATTCTCAGAGAGCTTGAAGCAAAAAAAGTGTTTCAGAAGATGGAGTCCTAATCAGGACTCTTTCTTTTATTTTTAATCTAGCTTAAAAACAGTACGCAGGTTACTGTGTTTCAGGATATAGTGATAGCGTGAAAATTATAAAGGAGGAATTTGTTATGGTATCTATGGTGTGTTATTTTTTAGGATTTGGTGCAGGTTTTCTATTTTGTACAGTGATTCTTTATTTCAGATGTATGCACGGATATTTTTACATGAAACCGGTCGACGATGAAAAAACGGGGTTTTATAAAATTAATATCAGAATCGAGCAGGAAGGTCCTGGATGCATAAGTAAGAAATTTATTATCCTCAGAAAAGAAGATTCGCCAAAATAACAAGGACTTTTATGAAGAAAAAATAAAAGGAGGAACTTCAAAATGGATGAATTGAGAAAGGCATTACATGAGGAGATTCAGGATGAATTTACAGCTTTGAAAGATGAGCCGATAGGTACAGACAAATACAAGACTACAGCTGATAGTCTTGTCAAATTAATCGACAGAGCAATAGAGATTGAAAAAATCGACACAGACTACGAGTTGAAAAATGTTGCCAGAGAGGTAGAAACAGATTTAAAACTTCGTCAGATGGATGCTGATAAGAACGATCGTATTGTTAAGTATGGATTAACGATTGGCGAGGTTGCAGCTTATATAGCATTAGTTGTTTGGGGAACTAAAGGCACGTTCAAGTTTGAAGAGACTGGATCATTTACCTCGGATGCTGGTAGAGAATTTATCAGAAAGGTTCTTACACCAAAATTCTTCAAAAAATGATAAGACGGGACGTCAGGGAAACTTGGCGTCTTCGTTTTTATTTTTATATACAGTTTTTTGGTTTTTGTGTTATAATATTTGTTGGATTTACAATATAAAGAGATAGGAGAAAATAGCTTATGGATGAGAAAAAACCTAAGAAAAAGGGCGGTATAGGTCGAATAATTGGAAGAATCTTACTTATAGTAGTTATTCTTTTCGTAGCATTGGTTGCTTTTGCCAGATATTCGGCTACAAAAAGTCAACGAGAGTATGAGGCTGAAGAAAAAACAGAGCTTCACAGCTCTTTGAATTGGCCAACTAACACGACAGTTGCCAAGATGCTTCCGAAACCTGATTCAGATGTTGGACGAATAAATTGGGAACATGATGATTCAATTTCAGTTGAGATACCGGACGTGTCCACAGACGATTTTAACAATTACATAAACAAATGTTCCGACGCTGGTTTTAATGTGGACTTCAGTAAATCCGACGTTAGTTATTATGCCAATAGTACTGACGGATATCATCTTTCTCTGTTCTTAGGTGACGATAATGTTATGGCTATAGGGCTTAGCAAATTGAATGACGAAGCAGACAATAGTTCAGACACATCTACCATCGAAGAGACCGTGGTACCAACTGAAGCACCGGCAGAAGAATCGTCAACAACTGAAACAACTGAGGCATCCACTGATTCGAATAGTATTAGACCAGATATTAAAGAAGCAATTGATAGCTATGAAACTTTCATGAATGACTACTGCGATTTTATGACAAAATATTCAGAGTCAGATGATGTGGTATCAATGATGGCAGATTATGCTGATTATATGTCAAAATATACTGACATGACTAAGAAATTCGATGATCTTGAAAATGATAATTTGAACGATGCTGAATTATCTTATTATCTTGAAGTACAAACAAGAATTACTCAGAAATTGGCGAATGTGCCAACAAATTAAATAATAATTTCCAAAAGGGCTTATGTTACCGACATAGGCTCTTTTTTTTTCGCTTTTTGGAGGATATTATGAAATACTATTATAACAAGCCTGAATATTACACATCCATATATGGTGTGATTTATCAATGTGATCACCCTGTATATAGCAGATGTACTTTATATAAGATAGGACGAAAAGGTTTGGCAGTTATTCAGCAGCGTTACATTCCGGACTCAAAATCCACTTATTGGACAGAGATAGATCCATGGCTTGTGGACCATTTATATTTGAACCCAAAATTCAAAAAATTCTTTGATGAGCGTTCCGGAGAATGTGTTGAAGGATTGTATCCGACGGTATCCATACGTCAGATCATGTGGGGGCTCAGGATGAAACCGATGAAGCGAGAACGCTGGGAAACGTGTTTCGATAGAAGAGATATTTAGCGAAAATTACAATTTCTATTATGAGAAAGGAGGATTTCAAAATGGATAAAAACTTTACGATTATGGAAACTAGAGAAATGAGCAAACAGCGATTGGAAGCTGAAATTGGTAAATGTACTAAGAGAATAGAAAAACTTGGTATGAATCATGTAGAGGCTTGCCAATTTGTAAGTAGCATAATGAATCTGGGTATCGCCATACAGGAAAAGTTTGATTCTGAACGAGAAATCAAATAGCCTTTGAAAAAGATTGAGTCCTAACCGGGGCTCTTTCTTTTCGCGTAAAATACATATCCCTTTATGAGAAGAAAAACTAAAGGAGGATGTAGATATGATATTATTAACTTTATTAACAATGTTATTCATTGGAATTGTTATTGTGGTGATTATTGGTTTAGGAATAACCGGAATCGCTGGTATAATAGTATTCGGTGATGTGATTGTATGTGTCGGATTAATAATAGCACTTATCAGACATTTAATTAAAAGAAAGAAATAAGGCGGAGCCAGCAATGGCTCTTGCTTTTCGCGTATTTTACAAATTCTATTATGAGAAAATATTTTAAAGGAGGAATTTAAGATGAGAAAAGCTATGAAAGAGTACATAACTATGGTGTGGAAACCATATTGTGAATGGAGTAAAAAGCATTGGAAAGGCTTTGCTTTATTCCTGACAGCAATATGTTTTATCAGCTATGGAGTAGGTTACTTAATCGGAGGTATCTTATTGGATTCTAACGAAGAAGAAATCTCAAAGGAGGAGTCAGAATGCCAGCAGTAATTGCGATTTTATCTGGATTACTCGTGTATGCGATTTTAACATATGCGGGTAAGAAGTAAAAGAATAACAACTGAGGAGTCATCATTGACTCCTCTTTTTTCGCGAAAAATACAGTTTCTATTATGAGAAAGAAATAGTAGCTCATTCTAGGTAGAGCAGCATAATAATATGTGAAGAATGTAGGTTCAAATCCTGCACTGTTTCTTTTTACTTTTAATAAACCACCATGAAAGGAGTATGCATATGAATGCAAGATTATTCATCAAAAAGAACGCAGGGACTATTTTATCTGTAATGGGATCTATCGGTGTTGTAGCTACAGCTATTACAGCGGCTAGAGCGGCACCAAAAGCTATTAAATTACTCGATGATGCCAGAGAAGAAAAAGGATCAAAACTATCTAAAATGGAGATCGCACAAATAGGATTCAAAACGTATTTACCCGTAGGTTTGGTAAGTGCTGCCACAATCACTTGCATAATGTCGGCCAATGTTTTAAGTCGTAATAAACAGGCAAACATAACTTCAGCTTATGCATTACTTGACCAAAGCTATAAAGGTTACAGAAGAAAAGTAATTGAAATGTATGGCGAAGAGACGGATCACAAAATTATCGAGGCTATTGCTGTGGATCGTGCAAAAGAAGTTCATATTTCGGCTTCGTATATGTTTGATAATGTTGATTTGTCGTTGGATGATCGTTCTGGGAAACCTGCTTTATGGTATGAAGAATACTCGAAGAGGTTCTTTGAAGCTACAATAGAACAGATACTTTCCGCCGAGTATCATTTGAATCGAAATTACATTCTCCGAGGATGCGCGACAATCAACGAAATGTACGATTTCTTCGGTCTTGATCCAGTTGAGTGGGGTGATGATCTGGGATGGGAACCGATGGATGAAAGTGAATTCTGGATTGAATTTAATCATTTCAAAGCGAAACTTGATGATGGTACAGAGTTTTATATTTTGGATTTACCTTTTGCACCAAGGAAAGCTGAGATTGGTTATTTTTGATTCGCAAAAATTACGGTGACTATTATGAAAGGAGATGTGTTTTATGAAAAATAAATTCGATATGCTTAATCTGGTTAAAGTAGCTGGTTGGGTGGCAGTAGCACTTGGAGGTATCGCTACAAGCTGGGCTGCGGATAAACAGATGCAGAAACAGAATGAAGAAAACTTAAAAAACTACATCGAAGAAAATAGTAAGGAGTCCTAATCAGGACTCTTTATTTTTCTCGTTTATGAAAGGAGAACTCAATGAGTAAAGTAACATTGAAAAGTATTATCAAGTCAGTTGGAAGGACTGTTAGCAAACGTAGTCCAGAAATTCTGTTAGGACTTGGTATAGCCAGTGGAATCACAACAACTGTCCTGGCAGTAAAAGCAACACCGAAAGCTCTCAGACTCATCGAGCAGGCTGAAGCAGAGAAAGATGAACCGTTGACGCCTAAAGAGACAGTCAAAGAAGTATGGAAATGTTATATTCCTACTGCAATTAGCGGAGTTGCATCTGTAGCCTGTATACTTGGATCCCATTCAGTGAACGCCAAAAGAAACGCTGCGTTGGCAACTGCTTATAAATTATCCGAAACAGCTCTGATGGAGTATAAAAACATTATTAGAGATGACCTCGGAGAAGAAAAAGCCAAAGAGATTGGTGAAAAAGTTATGCAGAAAAAACTCCACGATGATCCGGTTACGAATAAAGAAGTAATTATCACGGGGACTGGTACCCAGTTATGCTACGACGCTATTTCCGGAAGATATTTTGAGTCAGATCTCAATTCGATAAAAGCTGCGGTCAATAAGATCAATGAAATTATGGTGTACGAGATGTATGCTGCGCTTAATGATTTCTATAATGAAATCGGTCTGAGCAACACTGAAATGGGGGATATTCTTGGTTGGAACCTGGACGATGGTCTTCTTGAAATCACTTACGGCTCAAGGATTGCCGAAGATGGACGACCATGTATTACACTTGAGTATCTTATCGCACCCAGATATGATTTTGCGAAACTTATGTAGGTCGCGAAAAATACATTGACTTTTATGGAAAGAATATAAAAACCGAAAGGAGAAAATTAAGATGGAGAAAAACTATGATGAAATGAATGATGAGGTTGCAACAATTTCTGAGGAAGAGTTCGATGACACAGTTGAAGAATTCGAGGATGACGTTGTAGAAGAATCTAAGGTCAAGGCTTTTGTACGTAAAGCAAAGAATGGAGTAAAGAAATACGGACCGACCGTCCTGAAAGTTTCAGGTATGGCGGCGTTGACATTATTCGGCTATGCTTTAGGGGCAAAATCTGGACACAAAGACGACACCGAGGATGATGTAGTTGCAGAGAGCGAATACAAAGAGGTTGAAACCGAGTCGGTAGAATCAGATAGTACGACATCTGAAGAAAACTAATTTATTATTCTGAAAAGGGAAGTACCTAAATCAAGGTATTTCTCTTTTTTCTTTTTAAGGGGTGATACATATGCCGAGATATTTGTACAAAGGTCCGGTGATGGAATTTAACACTCTTCTTACTGATCGTTGGGAAGGGGAGACTGTAGCCCCTTCAGAGAAGAAAGCAAGAAGTAACTTAACGTATCAGTTCAAAAGAGGAAACAATCGTATCGCGGGAACCAGAATTACTTTACCTGGAAAAATTAGAATGATTGATTAAGAAGGAGAAAATTATGAACGAATACAAAGCTAATTCTCATAAAGCTAAAAAAGCTGAAGAAAAAAGAGCCAAGAAAGTAGACAAGGTTGTCACGGGAAAGGTTAGGACCAAAAAGAAAAGTGAAATGAGTAAATTTAAGGATGTGTTCATTTCAGAAGATGTATCGAATGTTAAATCTTACATCTTCTTGGATGTACTCATTCCAACCATTAAGAAAGCTTTATCCGACATCATCGTAAATAGCACAGATATGATGCTGTATGGGGATACCAGAGATCGTAAGAGATCAGGTTCAGGAAATTATCGCAATTATTCAACAAGCGGACGCAGGGAAGATAGAGGATCATCGGAGAGAAGACGAATCGGATATGATTTCGACGATATTATCCTTGATTCAAGAGGTGAGGCTGAGGAAGTGCTTAGCAGAATGGATGACTTGATGGATGATTACGGAGTCGTATCAGTAGCCGATCTCTATGATCTTGTTGGTATGAGCTGTAACTATACAGATAACAAATATGGTTGGACTGGCAGTCTCCGTACTGCAGAAGCAGTTAGAGTTCGCGACGGTGGATATATGCTTAAATTACCGAAAGCAGTATTAATCGAATAGGAGAAAATATGGATAGTGTGACAGAAAACATTTTAAAAACTGACTACAGTGAAAAATTCGATGAGATCAGAAAGGGTCTCGTCGTCCAGAGTTTCTTTAAATACGGAAAAGCATCGAGAAATTTCGTATCCGGAAATGTTGATGCTATCGGATCGTTAAAGAAATGTATAAAAGCATTTGAGGAAACTGGCAATCTCGAATATCTTGCGGATGCCGCAAATTATTGCATGTTTCGATATATGTATCCACAGAATAGTGAGTATTTCATACATACGGATTCAAGCGAGTCTGCCGGTATTGACGGGATGTCTGTAAAAGAAATTGAAGAATTCAAAAAGGAGAATTATTAATCATGAAAAAAATCGGAATTTTAAATGGCGTAAATAAAATGGTAAACAAAGCAGGATTCAAACTCAAAAAGCATAGTCCTGAAATTTTCATTGCTGCAGGTGTCACAGGCGTAATTGCGAGTGCTGTGATGGCTTGTCATGCTACTACGAAACTCAGCGGTATTCTTGATGATTCAAGAGAGGCTGTTGAGGACATTCATCATGCTATGGAACATCCGGAAGAACTTCCAGAAGATTATACAGTGGAAGACGGGAAGAAAGATCTGGTCATCGTGTATACACAGACAGCTATCAAACTGGCGAAACTGTATGCTCCATCTGTAATTCTTGGTGGCTTATCTATTGCAGCAATTCTGAAATCAAATAATATTCTTAGAAAGAGAAATGTGGCTCTTGCGGCAGCATATTCAGCAGTTGAGAAGAGTTTCAAGGATTATCGAGGACGAGTTATTGAGAGATTCGGTGAAGAACTGGATCGCGAACTCAAGTATAACATCCGGACTAAAGAGGTTGAAGAGGTTATCACTGATGAGAATGGTGACGAGCAGACTGTAACAAAACCCGTAGAAGTTATTGATCCGAACTTATGCAGTCCATACTCAAAATTTTACGATGATGGATGTATTGGATGGACCAAAGATCCGGAAATGAATCTGATGTTCCTGAGAAGACAGCAGGACGCAGCAACAGAAAGACTTAAAGCTAATGGTTATCTGTTCTTGAATGATGTATATGATATGCTTGGAATTCAGCGTACAAAAGCGGGTCAGATTGTTGGTTGGGTTTACGATGAGAAAAATCCTATCGGTGATAATTACGTTGATTTCGGTATCTACGATGTCAACAAAGAAGCAAATCGTAATTTCGTAAACGGTTACGAGAGAACAATTCTCCTCGACTTCAATGTTGACGGAAATATCCTGGATATGATGTGAATGACCGGACTCGATAATATCGGGTCTGGTAATCCATGGAGGGATATATACGACAATCTATATATTTAGAGAGGACTATGTTATGACTGGTAGAGAATTAATCATGTTTATCTTGGAGAATCATCTTGAAGATGTACTTATATTCGATGGCGAGAATATGAGAGGGTTTGTTACTTTAGATGAGGCTGCAGTTATGATGAACTATGGAATCCACACAGTAAAAGCATTATATGAGATGGGTAAAATTCCGGGATTTGTAATGAATGGAACAATTTATATTTATAAATCAAAAGAATTCATGTCATACGTTGGTAAAACATCTGGTATAGGAGAAAAGAAGTTATGAAAAATGTATTTACATTTATAGCAGGAGTAGCGTTGGGTTCGCTGGTTACTTGGGGGATTCTCAAAGAAAGATATAAAAAAATCGCTGACGAAGAAATCAAGTCAGTGAAAGATACGTTTAAAGAGAAAAAATCAAATGTTTCTGATGAGGATGAGGAATATAGACCAACATTGGAAGATCTTGAAGAGTTGAAAAAACAGCTTGAAACAAATGCCTATACACATTATTCGAATGTAGGCGAGAAGAAAAAAGAAGAAAGTGAGGAAGATGATATGGGACCATACGTGATTACACCAGACGAATATGCTGAAAACGATTATAAGACAGTAAGTCTGACGTTTTGGAATGATGGAGTAGTAACTGATGAAGCCGACTACCCAATTGATGATATTGATGAAACTATTGGAGAGGATTCTTTAACACATTTCGGTGAGTATGAGGACGATTCTGTTTTCGTAAGGAATGATCGGCTGAGAACGGATTATGAAATTCTCATGGATACGAGAAATTATGCAGACGTTTATCCGAACAACGATGAGGAGGATTAATGAGCAGATTTAAAGAGATATATGATCAGTATTGTGATTGGCTCGTAGATATTGTGTTAAACGGTCGGTTCGCAAAGGGTATATCATATACGAAGTTATTGTCACAGCTTCAGTCTATACCATTTCGATATGGAAAAATGAAGAAAGATAAAAACCGTGTAGAAGACGGAATATATCTTAGATATCGCTTCGCCAGAGATGATCAAGATTGCTGTAAAAACCCAGTGTTACGACAGGGAGAATGCTCTGTGTTGGAAATGATGATCGCTTTAGCTGTTCGATGCGAGGAAACCATCATGGACGATCCAAGATATGGCGATCGTACGGGACAGTGGTTCTGGCAGATGATTTCGAGCATGGGATTAAGTTGCATGACAGACGATGTATATGATGAAGAATCCGTCAATAGAGTTGTAGATCGTATGATGAGTAGGAACTACGAGCCAAATGGAAAAGGTGGATTATTCACAATTAGGGGATTCGAAGGTGATCTCAGAGAAGAAGATATCTGGACACAGCTTTGCTGGTATTTAGATAGTATTGCATGAAAGGAGAAAACGGTATGTAATGGTTGATTTCGTAAAAATTTCAACTCGACAAGTCAAACAGGGAATTACTGAGATATTTCCGAAATTCAAAGTGAAGAAGTCGTCTGATCTTATGATTAGAGGTGGCGATTTCTATGCTGTTTGGATTGAAGAACTTGGTTTATGGTCAACTGACGAGCAGGATGTAATTGATATTGTCGATAATGAATTGGAATTAGAGTACACCAAATTGCGACAGACATCTAACGATTCATTAATTGTTAAGTATTTATGGGACTCTGGTTCAGGGTCCATAGATGCTTGGCATAAATATTGCCAAAAGCAAATGCGAGATAATTACCATCCACTGGATGAAAGGCTTATATTTTCAAATGTGGAAACAAAGAAAAGCGATTATGCGAGTAAAAAACTTTGTTATCCATTAGAGGAAGGTGATTATCCGGGATATGAAAAACTCATGTCCACTTTATATTCTCCAACAGAAAGACAAAAAATAGAGTGGGCTATAGGAGCTATAATCGCAGGAGCTTCTAAAAATATTCAGAAATTTCTAGTGTTGTACGGAGAGGCAGGAACAGGTAAATCAACCGTTATCAACATCATACAAAAATTATTTGAGGGTTACTATTCGGTATTTGATGCGAAAGCATTGGGTTCGTCTAGTAACTCTTTTGCGTTAGAGGCATTCAAAACAAACCCTCTGATTGCGATACAGCATGATGGTGATTTATCCAGAATCGAAGATAACACTCGATTGAATAGTTTGGTTTCACACGAACTCATGACTGTGAATGAAAAATTCAAATCTGCATATTCGAATAAGTTCAATGCGTTTTTGATAATGGGTACGAACAAACCGGTTAAGATCACAGACAGTAAATCTGGTCTTCTCAGACGTTTGATTGACGTAAAACCATCTGGAAACAAATTGGATTTTGTTGAATATACAGAAGCAGTCAACAAAATAGACTTCGAGCTCGGAGCAATCGCATATCACTGTCATCAGGTGTATTTGAATAACCCGAACGCTTATGACAAATATGTTCCTACATTAATGATGAGTGCTACGAATGATTTCTACAATTTCATTGTGGATTCATTCAGGGTGTTTAAAAAGAACGATGGTACAACTCTAAAAACTGCATGGGAAATGTATAAAACGTACTGCGATGATGCCAAAGTTCCATACCCATATTCGCAGAGGGTATTTAAAGAAGAACTTAAAAATTATTTCTGGACGTTTGATGGAGGTTTTAGCGAAGATTCAAAGGTTAGAGACCGATATATTGGATTCAGATTGGATAAGTTTGAGACTGAAGAATCTGTATCTTCAAATGGAAAGGTAATCAAATCGAAGAATTGGTTGGAATTTAAAGAAGGTGTTCCGTCAGTTTTCGATTCGTTATGTGCTGAATATCCGGCTCAATATGCATCCAGTAATGAGGTACCAAGTAAGGCTTGGACTAAGGTACATACCAAGTTATCTGATCTTGATACATCCAAGTTACATTATGTCAAGATTCCGGAAACTCATATCGTTATTGATTTCGACATCAAAGATGAGAACGGTAACAAATCGTTTGAGAAAAATTTGGAAGCGGCTAGTAAATGGCCGAAAACATATGCTGAGTTAAGTAAAAGCGGAGGCGGCATCCACCTACATTATATTTATACAGGTGACCCGTCTCTTTTAAGTCGAGTGTATGACAAAGATATTGAAATCAAAGTGTTTTCAGGGAATAGTTCCTTACGAAGAAAGCTTACAAAATGCAACGAAGAAAATATTGCAACAATTAGCTCAGGACTTCCTTTAAAGGAGGGTAAAAAAAAAGTGATAAATATTACAGGATTTAAAAACGAACAAGCGATTCGAACAATGATTAAGAAAAATATCGCTAAAGAGTTCCATGGTAATACTCGTAGCAGTATTGATTTTATAAATGCGGTATTGAAAGAGGCTTACGATAGCGGTATGCCGTATGACGTGACTGATATGAAAAATGCCGTGTATGCTTTTGCCGCACAGTCTACGAATCAGTCAGATTACTGTATCAAACTGGTTAGCAAGATGAAATTCAAATCCGAGAATACCGGTGAAGCGGAGAACAATGACGATCAGCCACTGATATTCTACGACTGTGAAGTATTTCCAAACCTGTTCTTAGTGAACTGGAAGATCCAGGGCGAAGGAAAACCAATCGTCCGAATGATCAACCCCAAACCTCAAGATATTGAGGAACTCATCAGATTCAGACTCGTTGGTTTTAACTGTCGGCGGTACGACAATCATATGTTGTATGCGTGTATGATGGGATATTCGAATATTGAATTGTATAATCTGTCTCAGAAAATCATTAATTCAAAGAAGGGTGATAATAACAGAGTCTTATTTGGAGAGGCATATAACATTTCATACACTGATATTTACGACTTTGCTTCAGCTGGAAACAAAAAGAGTCTGAAGAAACTGGAGATTGAAATGGGAATTCATCATCAGGAGCTTGGTCTTCCATGGGATCAACCGGTTCCGGAAGAATTATGGCAGAAAGTTGCAGAATATTGTGATAACGACGTTCTTGCTACAGAAGCAGCATGGAATTATCTTCAGTCAGATTGGACTGCGAGAGAGATTCTTGCAGATCTCGCTGGTATGTCAGTGAACGATACCACAAACACTCTTACTACACGGATTATATTTGGTAAGAATCGTAACCCTCAGAACGAATTCCATTATAGAAATTTAGCTGAGCCAGTTATGGACTTAGATGAGGAAACATATGAATTCCTCTCTGAAGCGTGTCCGGAAATGATGAGTCAAACACATGGCGAGGCTGGCTCTCTACTCCCATATTTTCCAGGATATCGTTATGAAGGTGGTGTATCCATCTACAGAGGAGAAGAGGTTGGAGAAGGTGGATATGTTTATGCTGAACCGGGAATGTATGGTAATGTGGCATTGCTTGATATTGCTTCGATGCATCCACATTCGACAATCGCTGAGGTATTGTTTGGAGTTAGATATACAAGAGCATATCGCGAGATTGTAGAAGGTAGAGTTAATATCAAACATGAAGCGTGGGATATTGTGAATAAGATGCTTGATGGAAAACTCACGAAACATATTCAGAAAGTTAAAGACGGTATCCTTACATCGAAAGATCTGGCTAATGCTCTCAAGACGGCTATCAACTCAGTCTATGGTTTAACATCAGCCAACTTCGATAATCCGTTCCGTGATATTCGTAATAAAGACAATATTGTTGCGAAGCGTGGAGCACTGTTCATGGTTGATCTCAAGAATGAGGTTCAGAAGAGAGGATTTACTGTCGCTCACATCAAGACCGACTCGATCAAAATTCCAGATGCAACACCGGAAATCATCAAATTTGTCATGGACTTTGGTAAGAGGTATGGATACACATTTGAGCATGAGGCTACATATGACAGAATGTGTCTCGTTAACAATGCTGTTTATATCGCCAAGTATAAAGATCCGGATGAGTGCATGGCTCTTTATGGTTATGCACCTGGGGATAATAAGAAACATAAAAACGATCCTTGGACAGCTACAGGAAAACAGTTTGCTGTTCCATATGTATTCAAAACTTGCTTTACTAAAGAACCAGTTGACATTAACGATATGAGAGAAGTGTTCTCGGTAAAATCGGCTTTATATTTGGATATGAATGAAAATCTTCCAGATGTTTCAGGATACGAGAAGCAGCTTGACAAATTGGAAAGTGATTATAAAAAGGGTAAGATTTCGGACACAATGTTTGAACCTCAGGCTGGTTGTCTACGAGAGTATATTTCCGACGGTCACAATTATAAATTTATCGGAAAGGTTGGCGAATTCTGTCCGATCAAACCGGGTAAAGGTGGTGGTATTCTTGTGAGAGAGCAGAACGGAAAATATTACGCTGCAACAGGAACCACTGGCTATAGATGGTTAGAGTCAGAACAGTTTTTAAAGAGAGCCGAGGATGTTGAAATCATAGATCCGGAGACAGGAGAGAAGAAAAAAGTAGCTGGCGTTGGCTTAATTGATGGAAATGAAGATATAATTGATCGGTCATATTATGACAGATTGGTTGATGACGCAATCGAGGCTATCTCAAAGCATGGGGATTATGAATGGTTCGTGTCTGATGATCCTTATATTTCAGAGAAGAAGATGCCGGATTTTATGAATATCCCTGAAGGAATGCCAGATGAAATCCCATTCGCGTAGAAAACTACTTCTATTATGAAAAGAAAGGAGTGGTTTAAATGAAAGAAGTAGCTATGATATTTGATAAAGATTGTCAGTGTTGGATTAATGATCGAGATTCGAATTTATGGTATCTCAAAAATGTTGAAGATCATCTAAACAGAAATCTGGAAATTTGTGATTGGTTATGTTTAAATGACGTATTCGATTGTTTAAATATGCCAAGAACAAAATTCGGGCAGAAGTATGGGTGGAAGAAAGGTGAGAAAATTAAATTCGAAACAGTAACAACAAAATACAGTCCGGATATCAAAATTACTATCAGAAATTTAGTAAACATACTTGAATAAGTATTAGAGGCTTAGCAGAAATGTTGAGCCTCTTTTATTTTACACAAATTTATATTTTAAAGGAGATTAAAGAACTATGGAACTTACATTTGCACCAAAAGGAATTTTACAGATTGATGACGCTAAAATTGTGTATAGAAATTTCAGAGGAGAGGGTAGTAAATACAACCGTGAGGGTGATCGAAACTTCTCACTGGTAATTCCTAACCGTGAAATCGCAGATAGACTCATTGAAGATGGTTGGAATGTAAAGGCTAAACCGTCCGTCAATGAGGGTGAAGACGAATTTATTACCCTTCCGGTAAAAGTGAAGTTTAACGATCGTGGTCCGCAGGTATTTTTAGTATCAGGTGGAAAACATCAGAGATTGTCAGAAGAAACGGTAGAAATGCTGGATGATATTAATATTAGCTGTGTTGATCTGGATATTCGTCCGTATGACTGGACTATTCAGGAAGGTACTCCAAATGAAAAATCAGGTCGTACAGCATACCTGCAGTCTATCAAGGTAACACAGAATATTGATAGATTTACCGCTCAGTTTGCCGAGGAAGAGAGTCCGGAAGAGTAGTCGCGAAATTCACAATTCCTATTATGAGAAAATAATCTAAAGGAGGACTTTAAGATGGAAAACAAAGTGAAAATAGTGGCAACCGTATTTGAGGGTGTTATAGGGAGTATAGCTGGATTTAGAGCTGTTAATTGTGTGTATTCAATTGAGGAAGATGACACAACTAGCACAGCGATTAGAAAGTCTACAGAAGCCGCACTCAATATGGCTATCTATTGTTGTTGCTTTGCCGCAGTATTAAAAGACTAACATTGATTATTGAGGAGGGAGCCTTGGCTATTCAGCTGAGACTCTTTCTCTTTCTTTTTATTTATATTTTGCATAAGGAGCGATTGCATATGACTATAAAAGAATGCAAAAATTTAAAACCCGGAAACATTATCACGATGAATACTGGCGAATTCGAGGGTGAACCGATGGTTGTAGAAGAAGTTTGTTTCTTCAAAGAGTTGACGCAATGTGAGGAGCGCAGAGCAGCACGTATCGAAGCTAAGATTTTAAATACTGGAGAACCTATCAATGTGTATTATGGAAAAGCTATATTGTTAGATTCGTATTCTTTAATACTTTCCGAGGATGAGTGTTACTGCTCAGTTGTTGAATTATACGAATTAGTTGCGGGGGAGTTTTTGAAAAAATCGTTATTATCTGGTCAGTTCGACTGTAAGAAAATCTGTGTGACTCCTGGAGTAATTGATATTTTATATAAATATTACGAGGCAGAAAAGCATCTAACAAGAACAGAAGTCACGGCTTTATTGCTTATATATGGTCCAAAAGGAAACTTGGAAGCTCCTATGAATAAACAGTATGCAGCCAAGCTCGAAGATGGGTTTTATGTTGAGGAATAGAATATGCGATTGACAAAACTGAACACAAGGCTTGATTCAGATGGGCGAGCGGTCGTATATTCTGAATGGTCTAAGAATTTTCCAGAATTAAACGGATATCTCACTTCACCAGAGAATGTGTATGAGCTTGGAAAAGTTCTGAAATTTGATTCGAAAACTGAGGAACATTTATATATGTTCTGTCTGAATAACCGAAATCGAATCGTATCATTTTTTCGAACTGTCTTCTGGAACAGTAAATTCAACAGTCATGGACTCTCGATCTATAGCTCAGAAAGCTCTGCTGGCGAATGCTGTGGGTATTATATTAATGCATAATCATCCATCCGGAGATCCAACGCCAAGTAGAAATGATATTCAATCTACAAGGAGTGTCGCAAAAGGATTGGATCTTCTCGGTATAGATGTTTTAGATCATATTATAATAGGAAACAATTGTTTCGAAAGTTTGAAGAAATATGTTAATGATATTTTGGAGGAAAGACGATGAAAAATATGAAAATGGAAACCTTAACCGCAGCACAACTTATTCGCAGAATGCTGAATGATGAAGCAACACTTGAAGAACTGGGACGAGCAACATCCTACATGGTGGCAGCATCTGAATATGATGCAGCAATGATTAAACTTGATGAGGTTGCTGAGAGAACCGGGATTAAGGAACTGGCAGTAAAATATTCTATACCTGATAGTGCTGGTCGTTATCCATGGAAGAGTGTTGAGGAAGTGTTTAAAGATCTTCTTAATATGAAATTCGGTATGCCTAGACCTGGAATCGACTTGTCAAACGTAAAAGTAGGAGACAAAATCGTTGTCGACTTAAAAGATCTGGGAGAATTCGAAGCAACAGCCCATGAAGTTACTGATGGGAGTATTCTCTTCATCTTTGACGATTACATCACCGAGAGACCGATGAACGAAAATAACACAAACGCAGGCGGCTATGAAGAATCTGATCTGAAAAAGTGGATCGACAATGATCTGTTCAATAAATTTCCGGTGGAATTGAAAACGAGACTTACAGATTTGACACTTCCAACTGTTGGGCAGGTTTTCGGATGGGATGACGAATGGGACAGAGAGCACTTTGAACCGGATGGAGACGAGCAGCTTTCTCTTATGAAACTGAGAAAAAATAGAGTTGCATATCTTAACAACGAGTGTGAATGGGGCTGGCTTCGTAACGCTATTAAAAAGGAATACTCTTCGACTTACTTTGCCTATGTGGGCAGCGACGGCAATGCGAGTTACGCCTTCGCTTCGAACTCTGGCGGGGTTCGTCCGGCATTCCGATTGGTTAAATAATGAAAGCGAGGAGAAATAAAGATGGACATTGTTAAATTTGTAGAAAAGGTCTGTGAATTTCAATTAACGGACTTGCAAAAAGAATTTGTTCGCAAAATATATGAAGCAAAGAAAAATGGTAAAACAATATCGTATGTCCCACCTCGCGGTTGTCAAAAATTTAATTTTGAGTTGTTACAGGCGGTGGTGATAATGGCGATAGCACAAGAAAGGGGCTACTTAAAAATGAGCGAAAATAAAACATGTAAAAATTGTAGATTTCGTGATGGGAATGTTGTGTGTAATAGCTGTACTGTCGTATTCAACCATGAGGTTACAAGTGAATGTTTCGGAAAAAGAACAGATCCAACCAACTGGTTGCCAAGAACTGAGGCACAGAAGCTAGAGGATGATTTTCCTCGAAGATCATCCGGCTTATCTGGAAATATAGATACAGGGTATGTGTATACATCTGGCTCACAAGAGCTCGATGAGCCTATAAAACTCAGTGGAAGTTTAGGACTGAAGTCTACCAAAAGAAAGGAGTATAACAAAATGTATAAAACACCTAAAGAAAGAGCATTTACTAAAATTAAAAAAGTTATTTTCAATAATCCGGCTACAATCGTATTCTGGGCGGATGGTACCAAAACGGTTGTGACGTGCGGAAAAGATGATATTTTTGATCCGGAGAAGGGTCTTGCTATGGCAATTTCTAAATATTTCTTCGGAAATGCCGGATGGTTTAATGATGTATTTAAGAAGTATCTGCCAGAAAAAACAGAGATTATGGTTCCTACGGATTTAAAGAAGAACATGAAGAAACTGGATGATAAGACGACAACGCGTTTATATTCTGTTAAAGAATTCTCTGAAGAGTTCGGAATGTCCGAGGATACCGTGAGACGGAATATTAAGAATGGATGCTATCCAGAAGCAATAAAAGAACATGGGAAGTGGCGTATCCCGTATACTTTCGAGGAGGAGAAATAATCATGAGTTTAGATATCAGATATGTAACAAATGGAAAGAAAGTAATTTACAGGGTTATAGACGGTTCCGCAGATACTTTTGATGTATATGATAACAGAGACGATATTCCGAAATCAATTCGTCATTATGCACCGGAGGGTGAGCCTGAATTTGTAGGTCCGGATATGGCTACTATATTCGGGGTCAGGGATATTTTATATCCAAACTTCCCGGACTGCAATCATCCAGAATATTCTGGAAAGAGATGCATTGCAGAAAGCTGTAGGTTTGCTGTGGATGGCGATTGGACCAAGTGTCCGCATTTTGAAAGGAATAATGAATAATGAAGAAAAAATACAGTAATAAAATCAAACTCGATGTGAGAGACAGAGGAGCTGCAGCATTATGTCGCGCATTCGATGTTATAGCTCTATACAAAACAATCAAAAGAGAAGATAAAGGACTGTTAAGTGCTTGGCTGAGATATACTGATCGTATCTATGGGTATTTCCGAAAGAAATACGAAATTCCGGAGCTAGCGATCATGCTTGTGTCATTCAGGTATATTTATGTGTACCGAAGAGATGTGCATGAATGATTTTTTAATGGATTGTCAGCATGATGCAGTTCGTAAAATGAAGAATGGCTGTATATTAAATGGAGGGGTCGGAACTGGTAAAAGCAGAACCGGCCTCTATTATTATTTCAAGGAAAATGGCGGAAGTTTTATTGATCAGGAATTCGTTCCGATGCGGAATCCACAGGATTTATATATCATAACAACTGCTATGAAAAGGGATTCTCACGAATGGGATGTTGAGTTAGCCAATTACAGGATATCGACGAAACCGGAAAAGAATGAATTATATCCTGGTCAGACTGTGATTGTCGATTCTTGGAATAACATTAAAAAATATTCGGAAGTTCGCGGGGCTTTCTTTATATTTGACGAAGATCGTGTATGCGGATCTGGAGCATGGGTTAAGGCATTCCTTAAAATTGCTAAATCAAATAGTTGGATAATATTATCAGCAACACCTGGTGATTGTTGGATGGATTATATTCCGGTGTTTATAGCAAATGGTTTTTACAAAAACAAGACCGATTTTTGTAGAGAACATATTGTATATTCTCGATTTACGAAGTATCCGCAGGTTGAGAGGTATATAAATACAGGGCGACTGATAAGACTGAGAAATAGAATCTTGATAGACATTGAATTCACGAGACACACGGTACCGCATCATGAAGATATTTATGTAAGGTATGATATTCCGAAATATAAAGAAGCTATCCGAACTAGATGGGACCCATTCAAAAATGAACCTATTCAACAGGCTTCTGGTTTATGTTATGTACTGAGAAGAATCGTAAACACAGACGAATCCAGGATTGTAGCTTTGCTAGAACTTCTTGAAAAAACTCCTAGAGCTATTATATTCTACAATTTCGATTACGAAAGAGAAATGCTGTTACATGTGTTAAGTGATGATGAATATGTAGGATATGATATTGCCGAATGGTCAGGACACGCACATATGCCGGTTCCGGAGTCTAAGCGATGGATATATCTGGTTCAATATACGGCAGGATGTGAAGGATGGAACTGTATCAAGACCGATACGATTATATTCTTCTCACAAAATTACAGCTACAAAGTTATGGAACAGGCTTGCGGTCGGATAGATCGACTTAATACACCGTTTAAGGATTTGTATTATTACCACCTAAAGAGCAGGTCAGGTATTGATCTAGCAATAAGTAAGGTACTTGAGAAAAAGAAAAAATTTAATGAAAGGAAGTTTACGAAATGGGAATGACAGATATAATTATTCGTAATGAAATTCAGACGAGATTAGAAAGAAAAATCAAGGGTGATGTGTGTTGTTATATGAAAGAAGACGATCCAGGAGTGGTTATCATCGAGATTACAAATCCCGAACGTCGATTCAGTTTTAAGACGGAAGCAAACCTCATGGATATATACCTAGTACGCAAATCCATAAACTATTTAATATTCGAAATCGAGATGGAATATAAATACGCTATCAGTCATGCATTCTATAAATAATCGCGAAAAAAGCAATTCCTCTTATGAGAAAAGGAGGAAGAAATATGTATAAAACTTGTGATTATGAATACTTATTTCAAACAAATTTACATGCAAAAATCAGAGAGAAGGTAATTGGAAAGGTATTTGTGAAAGTTAATCGGGATGATGTATTGGTTGTTAAGATTGAAAGTTTTGGAAATCTTAAATTCGAGACATCTATTGATAACTTCTCAAAGCGGATTCTGAATGGATGTTCGACTGATTACGCTGCATACGAAATTGTGAAGAGGTATAAGAGTTACATAATGAAAAGATATTTCAAATAACAAGATAAGAGGCTCGGCAGAAAATGTCGGGTCTTTTATTTTTATGAATAGGAGAGATTCAAATGTATATTGATGGCGTTGAAATAAAAATGGATAAATGCATGAAGAATTATGTATATCTGATCAACGATAAAACCAAGGAAGTATATTATTTCAATGATGATGAGAGACTGTCGGTAGCATCACAGTTCAAGGCTATAAACATGATGAAAAGAGGAGAACTCAGCGGAATGAGACAAATAATGCTTTCGGAAGGCGTAATAGTTTGGTATCCAGTTGTCGAACTGGATGAAATCGAAAGGGCTGCTATTTTGGATTCTCAGGTCCGTCATGGTTATGAAAAAAGTGGGTATGGATGTCACTTCGATAGAATACTTAAAAAAGTCGAAAAAGGGAGACAGACAGGATCGGTTAAACTTAAAGTTTACGAATCACAGCAGGGGTGGATTCCAAAACGAAAGAGTGATCCTACTTATAACTGCTTTGATTTAAACAGATTCATAACGAAAATTGATAAACCAATCATGGAACGCGACATAGATAATACCAATACTAAATCTTTTGATTTCATCCGGCTGCAAATGTTCACCGTAACTTACGAGAGTGATTCATTAGAAATAATCAAAAAGTATAAGAAAGAAATACTGAAAATGGCTTTGGAGAAAATTGAAAATTCCCGTGGATTCAAACATTATGGATTACCAGTTAACTTCCTTAAACTGGATAAATTCACATATTGTAGAAGCTCTAACATGATCGAATTATTGTTCATTCTAAAACCGATTGGAGGTGGTCTTATTGAACTATCATAACATAACTACAGACGACATGTTGAATGGTGATGGATTACGGACGGTATTATGGGTAGCTGGCTGTAATCACCACTGTAAAAATTGTCAAAATCCTATAACTTGGGACGCTAAAGGCGGAATACCTTTTGATTTTGAGGCGGAACTCGAACTCTTTAATAAGCTCCAGAAAGCATATATAAGTGGAATAACCTTTTCTGGAGGTGATCCTTTATATCCTGAGAATAGAGAAACTATATTTCACCTGGCTAAGTATATCAAAAAATATATCCCGAACAAGACGGTTTGGTTATATACCGGATATTTATGGGAAGAAATTCGAGATCTACCTGGTATGAAATGGATTGATATTTTGGTAGATGGAGAATTCGTAGATGAGCTTTCCGATGTCGCTTATCACTGGGCTGGCAGTACAAATCAGAGGGTGATCAATGTCCAGAAAAGTCTTGAGATTGGTCAGGTGGTTTTGAAAGGAGAGGTGTGAGTGATATCGTTAATTGGTTATATACTCATATGTACCGTATTTGTTTACGGAATAACGTTTTTATGTGGGCCACCAGAGCTCAACGTAAAAGAATGTTTCATACTGGCTTCCTGTATGGAGGCTTTTGTATTCTTACTCGGCATAGGCGTAGTACTTCTATCGGGAGGATTTTAATTATGGAATACCCATTCAAAGAGGTTGATTTCAACAAATATTGTCCGAAGTGTAAATACGAAGATCTCAACGACATTGAAGATCCGTGTAACGAATGTCTGGATTATCCAGCAAACGAACATTCGGACAAACCGGTTAATTATATTCTGAGAAAGGAAAGAAGAAAATGAGGGAGGATGATGTTATGAGAACAATTGAAGTATCGAGAACTACTCCAGTTGGATACACTAGCAAATTAGTTGATATCGGCAACGTACGAATCACAGACCGTATGCGTTGGCATATGCACCATCAGCCGTATCTTATGAAAAAGAAGGTAAATGGAAATGATACAAACAAGAAATGATAGTGTGATTGCTGTTTGGACGGCGGGATATTTGAATTATCCGGAGACTCGTGATGAGCAGGATCGAGAGGTAATTATTTTGCAGGTAGAACATGCTGCAGACGATAGTTATATTGTCGAATTTTACAGGAGGGTTCGCAGGTGATCGTACGAGCATTTGAAGTCAGAGCAAGGAATAAAAATTTAGTAGGCGATTTAGCAAATGATTTGGATAAAAAACTGCAATTTCTTCAGGAAAATGGTTGGGATGTCATTTCGGTAACGGCAACACCAGTTCGAGAATATGATTACCCAACTTATTTCGATTCAACATTATTTACGATAATCGCTTCTATGAAATGAGGAATCATATATGATTAATGTTACTTTACATGTAGAAGATAAATGTCAGAATTGTCCGAATTTTATGGAACGTGTTACGGTCAATAAGCGATATGCAGACAACACTATGTATGACACAAATATCCACATATTCTGCGAACATACTAATTTATGTAGAGACATCGAATATTATTTGAGAGGCGGTGATAGCAATGATTGAAGTGTTTAAGGTCCAGACTACTCATAAACATTTGGTAGGTGATTTAGGTAAGGCTTTATGTCAGCGAATAATGGATATTCAACAGAACGGTTGGAAAATTCATTCAATCACTCCGGTAGATACAGTGGAGTATGATGAGGAATTGGAAGAATGGTTCGAATCAACTGTTTATGTGATTATTGCCACGCAGTTGATCAACAGGGAGGTAATACCTATGAGAGAAGCTAAATTTAAAACCGGTCAGATTGTTTGTACCAGAGGTGTCGACAGTAAAATGAAAGAAAACGGAGAATTCTATTGTTTCGTACTTTCTTCTTTATATGCAAAATACCTTCAGTGCGATTGGGGTGATACTTGCGAGGAAGATTCTAAAGCTAATGACGCTGCGGTTGAGAGTGGAGATGAGCGTATATTCGCTATATACAAAATGAATGATCATATAATCTGGATTATCACAGAATGGGACAGAAGTGTCACCACGGTCCTGTTTCCAGATGAATATTAGAAAGGAGATTTAGTTATATGAAGTATTTTTACTTTGGTTTAGCAGTTTTGAGTGTTATTTGCTGCATGATAAACATTGTTAGAAGTAATACGATAGATGTGATTCTTGTAAACATTATTGCTGCTGTCTTGTGCTTTATGTCAGCAATATCTTGTGATTAAAAAGGAGTGTTAGGGACATGGCTATTAAAATTTTAAAACAAGGAACTAAGAAGAAAGTAGAGTGCCCGGAATGTGGCTCACTTTTAAGTTATGATGCGGCTGAAGATGTTGAGACAGCAAACGTGAAACGATACGGTAATGGAGAGTTACACAATGGAAGATATGAATACATTACTTGTCCGTGCTGCAAACAGAAGATTGTGTTGGAGGCTGAGAGATGATTCATATATTGTCAATTATTTTAAGACTCTATTTTCTAATTGGTCTTGGTTTAACTTTGTGGCATTTGATCCACACGACAAAAGATAACATTGGTGTTATTTATGTAATAGTGTCAATCTTGATCGCACCAGTGACTTTTGTAACGTATCACGTTGGTAGATTTTGGAGGAAATTGAGAAGATGATCTTATATTTAATTCATGGTAATGCCTATTATGGTGGATATGGATATATGGAGCATACTTTCGGCATTTACACTGACAAAGATAAAGCCGAAGCTGCAAAGAAAGTTGTTATCGAACAGCTTTATGAGAAAGAGAAAGATGATGATTGGTCGCATGTAGAGGATATCTCGGATATCGAAGTAGAGATTCTGGAGATAGAAGCTGATAAACTTGTAAATATTGAACTGGGAGGGTATGTTGAATGAATGTTAAAACGGAAAAGATAGAACATTCTAACTATGAAAAATGTAAAGATTGTGAATATTATTACGGTGAAATAGACAATTGTATGTTTGGAGAAGATGGTGTACCGACCAATCTTGAAAAGAAATGCGAGGTGAAAAAAGATGATTAAATTAGAAAAGAATGTAGTTGGAAGGAATGCTTATCGGGTATCTAAAGTGTGGAAATTAGGTTTCCATGCTTTTTTAAACGGTGACGATTTTATATTACGCTTTTGCTATTTAAGAACCAAAAAACATACTCACTATATTCAGGCATCTGTGAAGGTCCGTAATAAGGGAGAATGTAAATGAGAGAATACGGTTTAGAAGAGATTCTCGATATTCTCGAAAAATGGGATTTCTTTTATGGTCAAAGAGCCGGTAGAGAATTATGGGCGGATAAACCTAGAGAAATCCAAGATATAGATATCGAGAATTTCAGACGTGACTTAGAAAAAGTCGAAGAATTTGTTAGGAGATGCGAGAAATGATTAAAATAGAAAATGAGGTTCTGGCAAGTCCGGAGCAGATGGAGTTTATTATTGAGGGCATGAGAAACCCTATGAATTCGTGGGAGAAGAGTGATAGTGGTAATGGATGCGATAATGGTTTATGTCAGGGCTATTGTTCGTTTAAACCTCAGTGGTGCGGTGAATATCCTGGGTATGTGTTGGGCGAAAACGATTGGTCACTTATGCAGCGTCTCTCCAATGCAGGTACGGAACATCGGAAGTATATGCGAATGATGCCGGTTTATGTGAGAATCACCGCACCGTTATATTGGTGGAAAGAATTTGATACATATAAGATCGGAACTGTTGCGAACTCTTGCAGCACGATGCACAAGATCGCTGAGAAAGAGTTTACTCTGGAGGATTTTAGTTGTGAACATCTCAGCACGGTATCTTTAAATTATTTGAGGAACTGTGTCGAGCACTTAAATTTCATAAGGGATGTCTACAATGAGGATAAATCAAATAAAGGAGCTTGGTGGCAGCTTATTCAGCTTCTTCCGAGCAGCTATAACCAGACTCGTAATGTTATGCTGAATTATGAGGTACTGGCAAACATTTACAGACAGCGGAAGGGACATAAGTTGGACGAGTGGCGAGAGGTTTGTAAGTGGATTGAGAGTTTGCCATATTCTGAGCTGATTATCGGACTTCCCATCGAGTCCGATCAGTCGATTGAAGAAAAACGTTTCACTCAGCCATTTCCTTGGATTAAAGATGACGATGTGTATTGTAATAACTGCGAACATTTCCACGACTGTTTAAACAAAGGCGGTCTTGCTGACGTTACAACCGGTAATGATATTACAAAAGGCCGTTATATCAACAAACCTGGATATGATTGTCCGAAGGAGAAAGAACAATGAGTGATGACAAAGTATCTGTAAAAGAAGCTCTTGAGAAACTGTATGATTTATCATGGACGATCGGATCTACATCGGTGGAATATTTAACTGATAAAGATGGCGAAAAAATAAGAGATTATATTGAGGTAATCGAAGATCGAATTAATGATTTGGAGAAGGAACTGTCTGAATTTAAAAAGTATTTTGAACCATACGATATTGATGAGGAGACTGCTGAAGCTATTATTAGATCAAAGTACCCCCAATATAGACTCAGCCAAGGACTACATTCAGTCCCGACTTGCCGAAGATGATCCTATGAATTTTAGCGTTGGAAAAATTGTTCATGATCTCATGGCTAAAGAACTTACTGAAGACGTCAAGAAACAGATTTTAGAGGAGAATTCGAAATGATATTTTCATTAAAACTATGGTTAGCAGTATTTATATTCATCGATCTGTTCTCAGCATGGTGGTATGCAAAAGGTCGAGACGTCTGTAAAGTTGTTATATTCTGCACAGCTGCTATATGTGGCATGTTGAGTCTTTGTAGATAAGGAGGAATCAAAATGTTTGCTTTGGTATTCGGAGTGTTTTTCATAATATCGTGTTTGGGATTTATGATATCTCTTTTAGGATTCGTGATAACCTCCGGGATTAAATACAGCAATGCGTCACATCTCATTTGGGGTGTGGCGTTTATTATTTTTTGCAGTTTGTCTCAGGTGTGCGTTTGGTTATCATCTGGGGGCTTAAATTTTTATTATTAAAATAGAAAGGAAAAATTAAAAAATGAAGAAAAAACTCAGACTTATTTTACTCACGGTTTTATGTCTCTGCCTTATTGGCGGAGTTACAGGCTGTGCAGCATTCGATGATGCTATTAACGAATTCAAAGGAAATCTGGTTGGAAATGGATACACGATCCGAACCTATGATAATTACGGTAATCGAGTAATGACGACTGTTGGGGATAAGATCAACATTTCTGGCAATAAAGTAAAAGAAACTTCCTATGATAGTGACGGATCTATTGTCACGGGATATGATTTATCTTCAGTAATCACAATCAATATTGACGGTAAAGAGATTCAGAGCTGTGGTGACACTTGTATATTCGAACAGGACGGATTGACACCTGATGCTGATTTCACTCAGGAAGATATTTACAGTCGGTCAACCGGCAAGCTTTCCGAGAATACATATATTGCTGGTATCTTGAATCAGTATAAGAATTATTTCGGTAAATCCAGAGTGGTGGTCATTAAATCTCAGCTTGGACAGCCTATTACGGCATATTCAGGTGATGAGGTCTACTGGAAGATACCGAAAGACCTGCCTAAAATGACGAAATTAATGATTGATGGAAAAGCTTTATATATTCATAGAGCCAATTTCCAGATCATTGATAAAAAGTTAATTAAATGATTGGAGGTATATATTATGGCTAACACGGACTTTGAAATGAAAGTGAAAATTTGTATGAGTATTGACAAGCAGACATTCCGTAATTGTATGAATCTCATAGCTATGGATGCTAAACAGAATGGCGTGAAAGGTATGGTGGTTAGATTCGATGATATCGACGGCTATGCTATTACACCATTATTAACGGATGAAGATGTTGATAAAGCTATGTTTGCAAAATTTCATAAGGAGGGTGAGAACGATGGTTAACGAAATGATTATGTTTGTACTGCAGGTGCTTGTTATGTATATGGCTGCATACGGAATAATCGACCGTATTTGTATGTGTGTTGAAAGTATACATATGCGGAAGGAGTATAGAAATGACAAGAGCAGAAATGAGGAGAAGTAAAAGAGAGCAGGAGAAAGCTCAGACAGCTACATATAACTTCACTCAGGCTCAATTAGATGCTCTGATTCAAGAGAAGATCGGGGCAAAGTTGGAGCAGAGTAAACAGGAGATATACGAGCAGACAGTTAACACTACATTAGCATTATTGCTTGGATTACCGATGAAGGTACTCATTGATGATTATTGGAAGAAAAGTTACAGACAGCGGATTCCAGGATTCGTGGATAAGGTTTTGGAATATTATGATCAGTGGCAGGATGGTAAGTTGGATATTTCAAAGCTGAATAAGGAATTATGGGATATTGCTGGGATAAGACTCGAAGGGATTTCTGTCGAAGAATAGGAGGATATATTTATGCGTACAGTTTTAGATAATTATGAAAATATTAAAGATTATTTACAGATTTGCATGTTTGATCCAGAGTTACATCCAGAATACAACGACAGAGTTGTTACTAATCATGGAGATTTTAGCGTTTACTACAGAATCGCATTATGTGAGAATAGCAACCATGTATTGGCATTGAAAATTATAAACGAAGACATGCTTACCAATTGGGGTATAAGTGTAAATCAACTTAAAAACGACGCATTCAGTGCTATCTGGAAGCACGAGCCGATACTTGTATCTATAATTAACCCATTCTTAGGAATTCCTTTAAAAGAAAATGAGCCTGTTTGTAAAATGGAGTTTATCACTGTGGAATTGACTAATGAAAGCAGAGTACTCGGTGCTGGGCTTATATTGAATGAAACGATACGAGCGAAGATTGGAGAATTCGTTGGAGGCGATTATATCGTGCTACCATCTTCTATTCACGAAGTTATGATCTGTAAAGATGACGGATCTGTTGAAGATGAGAATTTCTATAAAATGGTCGAAGAGACAAATCAAGATGTTAATATAGTCGAACCCTGCGATGTACTGTCGAATAAGGTTCAATGGTGTAGTGAGGATGGTATTATAATGCTTGGATTGCGAGAAGCTAGAAAGATAAGAGGTTGTACGAATAAATGAAAGATGATTTAAAGAGGAACGGGTCGGGGTGTCCTGACCCTACCGCTTATAGAGCGATTAAAAATGTAGAGAAAGTATCAGAAGAAGATACTGCCAGATTTCGTGACTTACTTGATGTGATATTCACTATTTGCGAATTATCCGGTTTTCACATAGAAGACCGTATCGTGGTTAGAGATAAAAAGACTGGGAAAGTGTGGAGGTGATTTGCTGTGTTTTGTGGAATTGTTTCTATTTTATTATTCATAGGTGGGCTAGTCGGTGATGATGGTAAATGGTTGATTACCTCAGGTTTATTTGCGATTGCAGCGAATATCGAGTTACGGTAGATCGCGTAAATCACATCTTCTATTATGGAAAAATAAATTTTTATATTTTAAGGAGGAAGTTTAAAATGAAGAAAGTGACAAAAGACGACGTAAAGAAATTCTGGAGCGAGAATAAACATGAGATTATTAGTAGTATAGTTGGCGGTGCAATCTTTGGTATTGCTTATAATGTCGGATTCCATGATTGTAGTAAACAGTATAAAAATAAGACGATTTTAAAGTCCGGTACGGCATTAGAATCAGTGTTTAAAGATGCTGTAAAAAAATACAATAATGGAACTGATGGATTAGCGTATACGGTAATTGAACCAGGTTTCGCTGCGGCTGAACTCGGCAAGCTCGGTGATAAGATGCTCAAGAATAAATGCGGAGATGACAAATTCACTCACTTTATTCTGTTGGGACCGAACCCAGAACGATAAAATTTATATTTCAGAGTCAGGGGGCTAAAATAACTAGCCCTCTTTCTTTTGGTTTAGTTCTGGTCCGGGAGGTGATATTCATGGGTAAGAAGAGAGGGAGACCGAAGGAAGTTAATAGTAGAGGAAATATTAGGAAGACACGAATGTCGGATGAAGAAGCATTTATCCTCAAAAGAATGTGCGAAAGAGAATCATTAACCACGTCTGAAGCATTGCGGTTGGGAGTTAAAGCACTCGATTATTTGTCGAAAAATGGCGGTATTTATTGTGTCACAGAAAATCAAAATTATGAACCTTGGAATTATTGTGACACAGAAATTGACGATGAAGACGATGATTTGTACTGAATTATTGTGGCACAGAAATTCACCTAAAAATGGTCAAAAAGGACTATTTTAAGGCTATTTTGGCTATATTTCGGACAAAATTCACTAAAATTACAATGTACCAGAGAGGTAACATCCTTACCATTATAAAGAAAAATAATAATATTATAAGCAATTAATGGCACGTTGCCTCTATGGCAAGTCTATGAAGAGGAGATTTTTTGATATGAGTGAAATGGAATTGATGGAGATTTTTGGAAGTAACCTTGAGTCATTGCTTGACGAAAAAGGGATGAGTCAGAATCAGCTCGCTATGAAGATCGGAGTCGATAGAGCTACAGTGAGTCGGTATATAAGCAAACAGAGAATGCCTACTATAAAAAAGTTCATTAACATATGTGTTGCTCTCGGATGTGATCCGTATGATCTGTTACCGTTCTATGAATTTATCGAGTAACTATATTTTATGATAGAAAGGAGATTTATATTATGGGGAGACTTTATAACAAACGAGATGGAGTAGAAGTTAAAATTGTTGAAACAGGGGAAGTATTTAGTTCGATGCAATCCTGTGCGGAACATCTTGGGGTTAATCCAACATGGCTTGCAAAAGTTGTAAGAGGAGAAACAGGGTATTGTACCTGTCGAGGATATCATATTGTTAGAACTGATGGTTTGTATGCTACGGTAGACACAACGAAGCTGGAACATAGAGGTAGACCAGGAATTCGTGTTATGGTGGTGGAGACAGGAGAAACGTTTGAATCGTTAACCGAATGTGCTAAAGCAATTGGTGGAAGTGCTGATAAAATTTATGATTGTCTACATGGTCTCAATCATAGGCGGTCACATAGAGGGTATCACTTTACTTTTTGCTAAATAACACCTAATGGGAAAAAAACAACCCACGCGAGAATATCATGGACTTTTATAGAGAGAAGATAGCTTGTCTGGATCAAGAATCCATTCAGGTTATCTTTTTGTTTTTATCTGGACCTTTATCTCAGATGGTTAGAGATTCCGGCTCATAACCGGAGCGTCCTGGGTTCGAGCCCCAGAAGGTCCATCTATAAAAGAAAGGAGCTCGCTGTGAGAGAAAGTAAATTCCAGGCCGATCTTAAAAAAGAGATTAAGAAGAGATTTCCGGGATGCATTGTAACTAAATTGGATTCCGGTGATATACAGGGAATTCCTGATTTACTAATTCTTTATAAAGATATGTGGGCTACTTTGGAAAACAAACGAAGTGCTGATGCACCGAAGCGACCCAATCAGGAATACTACGTGAACAAAATGAACGAGATGTCATTCTCAAGATTTATATTCCCGGAGAACAGGGAAGAGATTTTGAGAGAGTTGGAAAACAAATTCAATGGTTAAGGAGAAAGAGCTATGAATTTTAACAAACATATAAAATTCGAAGGACTTCATGCACCGTTTAGTGTGAGTTCAAGTGTATGGCTTCGATATACAGATGATAAAGCTGTTGAAGTGTATCGAAATAAGAAGGCTGCTGAAATGGGAACCAGGCTTCATGCGTGGGCTAAAGAGACAATTGATCTTGGTATTAAACAGCCTCGATCGAAGAAGACTCTGTATTCCTATGTGAATGATGCAATCGGATATCGGATGAATACAGAAGTTGTGCTGTTTTACTCAGAACGATTCTTTGGCACTGCAGATGCTATTTCTTTTAGAAACAACGTCCTGAGAATTCACGATTTGAAAACCGGTAAAGGTCCTGTACATATGGAGCAGCTTGAGGTGTATGCGGCGTTATTCTGTCTCGAATACGACATTCGTCCTGGAGACATAGATATTGAATTACGACTTTATCAGAACGACGAAGTTGTAGTATTCAATCCGACTGCTTCAGATATTGTTCCAATTATGGATAAAATCGTGCATTTAGACACACTGTTGATTGAAATGGCTAAGGAGGTATAAACCGATGGGTTCGATAATTGAAGAGATAGATTCTTATTTAGGATGTGGTGAAATGACTGATGAAGAATTCCTTTCTCATTATGGTATGCCTCGTCGTTCTGGAAGATATCCCTGGGGATCTGGGGATCAGCCTTATCAGAGCAGTAGAGATTTCCTCGGTCGTGTCGAAGAGATGCGAAAATCCGGTTTTACATATACTGATCCAGAGACTGGCAAGAAATATACAGGAGATAACGCTATTGCGAAATCACTTGGTTATAATTCAACCGATTTCCGAACCGTTTATGCAATTGCTAAAGATGCACGACGGGCCGATGATGTTGCGACAGCTAAGCGTCTTGCGACTAAAGAAGGTATGAATATTTCCGAAATTGGTCGAAAAATGGGAATTAACGAGTCATCTGTGAGATCGCTTCTCAATCCACATTCTGAATCAAGAATGAAACAGGCTAGAGCTGCAGCCGACTTCCTGAAAAAACAGGTTGACGAAAAAGGTATGATTGATGTTGGAGCAGGAGTTAATTATGAACTGAGAATAACTAAAGAGAAGATGGATCAGGCGTTGTTTATTCTGCAGGCTGAAGATGGTTATGAAGTATATGGCGGCAGATTCCCACAGGTGACAAATCGTGGTCAGATGACCACACAGAGAGTCTTGTGTAAACCTGGAACCCCACATAACGCTATTTATGAATACGATAAAGTCAAAACAGTGAATGACTATATATCCAGAGATGACGGCGATACTTTTGAACCTAAATTCCATTATCCGGAAAGCCTTGATTCAAAGCGATTACAAATCAGATACGCCGAGGATGGTGGAATAGAGAAAGATGGAGTTGTGGAACTTCGAAGAGGTGTTCCGGATCTTTCCCTTGGCGAATCAAACTATTCTCAGGTTCGTATCATGGTTGATGGGAAGAAATATATCAAAGGTATGGCTGTATATGGCGAAGATAAAGACTTTCCACCAGGAGTAGATGTCATATTCAACACCAATAAATCAAAAAAAGTTAGCAAACTCGATGTTCTTAAAGATGTTAAATCCGATCCGGACAACCCGTTTGGCTCATTAATAAAAGACGCGGATCAGGGTGGACAGTATTGGTATGACAGTAAAACAGGAGAACGCGTTTCTGGTGCATCCAATAATCCGAATAAAAAACTCGGTCTTATAAATAAAAGATCAGACGAGGGCGATTGGACAGAATGGAAAGACGCTTTACCGTCACAGTTCTTATCTAAGCAATCCATAGCTATGGCACAGAAGCAGCTTGGTATTGCCAGAGCTGATAGAGAATTGGAATTTCAATCCATCATGGCACTTACTAATCCGACTGTTAAGAAATATTATCTTGATAAGTTTGCAAGCAGTTGTGATTCGGCAGCCAAGGATTTGAAAGCAGCTGCGCTTCCAGGTCAGAAGTATCATGTAATCTTACCTGTAAATTCCTTGAGTGAGCATGAAATATACGCTCCTGGCTATAAAGATGGTACTAAGCTTGCGTTGGTTCGTTATCCACATGGTGGGACTTTTGAGATTCCGATTGTTACAGTCAATAATAAGAATAAAGATGGAATCCGAATGATCGGTAAGACATCTATAGATGCTGTTGGTATTAATCACAAAGTTGCTGAGCGTCTATCCGGAGCTGATTTCGACGGCGACACTGTTATGTGTATTCCAACACATGATCGTGCTGGTAAAGTTAAAATTGCCAGTCGTGATTTGCTCGATGGACTTGTTGGTTTTGATCCTAAAGTATCATATGGTGGCGAGAAATCTACAGGAAGCGACGGTAAAGAGCATTGGAGTAGAGATGGTGCTGAATACCGTCTTATGACAAAAACAAACCTTGAGATGGGTAAGATTTCAAATCTCATCACAGATATGACTATAGCTGGTGCCGATGATAAAGAGATGGCTAGAGCTGTACGTCATAGTATGGTTGTCATAGATGCCGAGAAACATCATCTCGATTACAAAGCAAGTGAAGCCGAGAATAATATAGCAGCCCTCAAGCGTAAGTATCAGGTTCATATAGATGATGATGGTAATGTACATTATGGTGGTGCATCGACCATATTATCGAGATCTAAGGGAGAGAAGACTGTTGATAAGAGACAGGGCAGTCCTAAGCCCAACCTGAAGGGTAAACCCTGGTATGATCCAACTCGTCCAGAAGGTGCTCTCATCTGGACTAAAGCAGACGATGATACATATATGGTTAAGAAGGTTAATAAGAAGACCGGCGAAGTCACTGAGGTAGTGAAGAAGAGGACTCAGATGTCTACAAATATGGATGAGACGGATGATGCCTATACACTGGTATCACCACATCGCCATCCAATGGAACTGGTATATGCTGATTATGCAAATGCCATGAAACACTTGGCTAATCAGGCCCGTGTAGAGTTAAGTAGGGCTGGTAAGGTTGCTTATTCTAAAGAAGCCAAACGTGAGTATCAAGAAGAATTTGATTCATTATTTGCTAAACTTAAAAATGCTGAATCAAACACTCCTAAAGAAAGAGCAGCACAGCGAATGGCTAATGCTACTATACAGGCAAAGCAGCTCAAAGCTAAAGAAGCTGGCGAGAAAATAGAGAAAAAGGAACTCAAAAAGGCTAGTCAGCAGGCACTTACTAAAGCGAGAACAGAAGTCGGTTCTGTTTCAAGAAGAGAGCGAAACATTGTGATTACTGATAAAGAATGGGAAGCAATTCAAAAAGGAGCAATCAGTGAATCAATGTTGGAAAGAATATTAAATAATTCTGATCCAGCTTCTTTAAGACAGAAAGCAATGCCGAAAGAAACATCTGTTCTTACACCAGCAAAAGTCAGTAGAATTAAAGCAATGTCTGCTTCTTATACTATTGCTCAGATTGCAGATAAACTTGGAATATCCAAGTCAACGGTATCAAAGTATTTGAAAGGAGAAATTGAATGACAAATGAAGATTATCGTTTGACCACGTTTGACAATCCTTATGATCCTTTTGAACAGTTTTCGCTTTGGTATTTGTTCGATTGTCAGCATGGTTATAACACATGTGGAAAAATAGCAAGAATTGCTAACATTACAGATGATATGTCTGATAAAGAGATCGACGATGAGTATAACAGAGCAGTCGAAGTGCTTATTGATAATGATTTCTTAAATATTTATAAAAGAGTTCAAAGAAAGAATGCTGTGTCGGTGTAAGAGAATCTGATGACATAGGGGAGGGTCGCTAAAATTGCACCCCCTCCCTGCATCGCCGGCCTCTTTATATTTTCTCCGGAGGGATTTTTCTGAGAACAATTCCATACTTTATATGGTGTTTCGAGGGGTTTGTAGGGATTCTGGTTTTTGTACATTTCACCATCTGTAAACTTTCTCCTTACAAGTATGTGATTTAATTTTTTAAGTCCTTACAAACTTTTCAAAAGGCCGTATAAAGTATCTAAAAACTATACGAGAGGAGGCTGAAAAGTGGCTAAAACAGCAAAGAAACTAATACCGGCTATATCACCAGAAAATAGAGAAAAGCAGTTAATTGCTCTTGCCATGGATAGAGCTGAGGAGCAGCTTTTGAATGGAACAGCTTCTTCTCAGGTTATAACGCACTTTTTAAAAATCGGTTCCGAGAGAGAACGAATAGAGAGAGAGCGACTTGAAGAGGAAAACAAACTTCTTAGAGCAAAGACAAAAGCTCTTGAAGATGGTTCTGATATGAAAGGTATGTATGAACAAGCTATCAAAGCTTTTCGCGGTTATGCCGGATTGGATGAGATTGATGACAGAGACGATTATTAGGACATATTCAGAGTTAATAACTCTCTCAACTTTTAAAGAACGATATGAATATCTGAAACTAGACGGACGAGTTGGTGAAGATACGTTTGGATGGGATAGATATTTGAATCAGATTTTTTATAAATCAAAAGAATGGAATAGAATACGGGATCAGGTGATATTCAGAGACCTCGGTTGTGATCTTGCCTTAGAAGGCTTCGAGATACATGGCAGGATTCTCATACACCATATGAATCCGATTTCTAAATCAGACATTCTGGATAGGAGTGAATTTCTATTAAATCCAGAATACCTGATATGCACGACAAAAGCAACTCACGATGCTATTCATTACGGGAATTTGGATTCACTGCATAACGAACCCGTTATTCGGACGAAAAATGATACCTGTCCATGGAGACATTAAAAGGAGGTGATTACCTTGAATGATAGTATATTAGATACCGTTAAACAGTTACTTGGTATAACGGTCGATTACGAGTGCTTTGATAAACAGCTTATCACACATATCAATTCGGTATTGATGATCCTAACACAGCTTGGTGTTGGTCCTCCTGGCGGTTTTACAATACAGGATAGAACTGATACATGGGATGAGTTTTTATCAACGGATGCCAACCTCGAATTGGTAAAATCATATGTACAGCTTAAAGTGCGTATGTTATTCGATCCTCCTCTGAGTTCCGTTGTTACCGATTGTATGAATCGGATGATAAGTGAGAGCGAATGGCGGTTGAATGTTGCCGTGGAGGGAGGTGAGTCAAAATGAGTAATGAATTAATGCATCATGGAATACTCGGTATGAAGTGGGGCGTACGACGGTATCAAAATAAAGACGGAAGTCTTACTGCGGCAGGACGAGCTAAGGCGAATCGCTTACAAGCTAGTTACAATAGGCTTACGGGTAAGAAATTGCATACAACTTCCAATGACGTAGATGTTCCTAAAAAACAGAAACCTAAAAAAATAAGTGAAATGACCGATCAGGAGATACGAGATAGAATCGACAGGATTCGACTGGAAAACACCCTCAAATCACTAACTCCTGAAAAGACCTCAAAAGGTGAATCGTTCATTAAGAAATATGGTAGCACTATGGCTAATAAACTGTGGAATGATGTCGGTAAAAATAAGCTCAGCAGTTATATTGATAAGAAATTCGGTTTAGGCAAGACCGTGAGTCAATCTGAACGACTGGCTCAAGAAGCAAAAGACTTGAGGAACAGAGTTTCTATAGAGCAGAGTAGGAAAGCTCTTGATCAGTATAACACGACGAAACCTCAGAATTCTTCAGAAACTTCTCTACGAAACAATAACTCTACCAACAATTCTTATGAAAGATCTTCGAATAATTCTAACATTGAAATACGTCCATATGGATCTTCTACATCACATATTGATACTGATTCAATAACTATACGAAATGAAAATCTGTCAGACGTGAATTTTACATCTCAGTCTGCGGAAGATTATCTTCGTAGGTTTATCTAATCATAAATGGCATTATCAAACACAGCAACCCCTATTTATTATGGACAGTTTAGAGATGCTGTAATTAGGGGTGAGATACCGGTATGTGAAGAAGTGTCTATGGAAATGAATCGAATAGATGCTCTGATTGATGATCCAAATGTTTGGTATGATGATCAGGCTATTAACGGATTTATAGCATATTGCGAAAATGAACTTACCTTAACAAATGGTGAAGATTTACATTTATTGGATTCTTTTAAATTATGGGCGGAACAGATTTTCGGCTGGTATAAATTCGTTGAACGAAGTATCTATGAACCGTCGCCAAGTGGACACGGTGGACGTTATGTTAGAAAAATCATAAAGAAAAGACTTGTAAATAAACAGTATCTTATCGTAGCAAGAGGTGCTGCGAAATCTATGTATGCATCATGTATACAAAATTATTTCTTAAACGTGGATACATCCACGTCACATCAGGTGACCACTGCTCCAACTATGGCTCAAGCAGAAGAAGTTATGTCGCCTATCAGGACCGCTATAACCAGATCACGAGGTCCGTTATACCAATTTCTCACTGAAGGTTCTCTCCAGAACACGACTGGACCTAAAGCAAATCGTGTTAAGCTAGCTTCAACTAAGAAGGGTATCCAGAACTTCTTAACTGGTTCACTTCTCGAAGTTAGACCCATGTCCGTTGACAAATTACAGGGTCTAAGAGTAAAAGTAGCCACCATTGACGAGTGGCTATCCGGTGATGTTCGAGAGGATGTTATCGGTGCATTGGAACAGGGTGCTGCAAAGGAACAAGGTGGAGGTAGTAATGACGATTATCTAATTGTCGCCATAAGCTCCGAAGGTACAGTGAGAAATGGTAGCGGAGATACGATCAAAATGGAATTGATGAGTATTCTCAAAGGTGAATACAAAGCACCTAATACCTCCATCTGGTGGTATAAATTAGATTCCATAGATGAAGTCAATGATCCCTCAATGTGGTTAAAAGCGAATCCAAATCTTGATAAGACAGTTACTTATGAGACATATCAGGATGCTGTAGAAAGAGCTGAACAGGCTCCAGCTACTAGAAATGATATTTTAGCCAAGCGATTCGGTATTCCGATGGAAGGATATACCTATTACTTTACCTATGAAGAAACACTCTGTCATAGAAAAAGAGAATTCTGGCAAATGCCGTGTGCCATGGGTGCGGACCTTTCACAGGGTGATGATTTCTGTTCGTTTGTATTCTTATTTCCGTTATCAACCGGTGCTTTTGGTATTAAGACGAGGAATTACATTACTGAACTTACTCTTAATAAATTACCAACAGCCATGCGGATGAAATACGACGAGTTCATGAAAGAAGGAAGTCTCATAGTTATGCCTGGGAACATTCTGGATATGATGCAAGTTTATGAAGACTTGGACGATTATATACAAGATGTTGGGTATGATGTGCGATGTTTCGGATATGATCCATATAATGCAAGAGACTTTGTTGAGAGATGGAGCCGCGAGAATGGTGTGTATGGAATCGAGAAGGTAATTCAGGGTTCTAAGACAGAATCAGTCCCTCTTGGAGAGTTGAAAAAACTGTCGGAAGAGAGGATGTTACTCTTTGATGAGGAACTGATGACCTTTACGATGGGTAACTGTATCGTCATGCAGGATACGAATGGTAATAGGAAATTAATGAAGAAGAGATATGATGCAAAAATTGACGCTGTTGCTGCTATGATGGATGCTTTCGTAGCGTACAAGTTAAATAGAGAGGCTTTTGAGTAGAGGAGAATGACGATGAGAGTATTACCATTTAAAATAAGTAATCAGCAGATAGTGAAGAATGGGGATTTTACTCATATTACCAAAGGTACAAAAAACTATCTGCAATGTAAATTTGAATTCGAGAATTCTGAAGATTGGTATGGATGTACGATTATAGCTGCTTTTGAGAATCAGCAGAAAGAATGTGCAGTAGTTGTCTCGAATGAGCTTACATGTATGGTGCCGAACGAAATGACAGATTCAAAATATTTCAAAATGAGATTAATCGGTGTTAGAGATTCCAAAAGAATAAATACCAATCGAGTGTTAATAAGTCAGGAGGGGTAACGTGTCAACAGTTGATGAATTATTAAAAGACTTACCCCTCGATAGAGACGATGAATCCTACATAACCGTCGACCCAGATACGAGAATACTAAATATCCCATTTGAGTATACTTGGCTCGGTGTTGAATCTGATGGTTCCGCGAAACGAGTTATGTTCAAATTTCCAAGAATTGTTGGGGACAATATTGATTTATCAGTTTCGAGAGTATATGTCAATTACATTAACGCATTACAGGAAACGAATGCATACCTTGTTGAAGATATGCAAATCGTTGGTTCCAATGTTGTATTCTCGTGGTTGTTATCGAGATTTGTAACCAAAACAAATGGTAAAGTATCATTTGCAATCAGTGTGAAAAATGATTCAGATACCGAATGGCATACCAGAATCGCTGAAAGTCAGGTATATGCTGGGTTAGATACAATTCCTGATGTGGAATCTGAAAATTCAGATATCATAGATCAGATATTATCCAGACTTGATATGGATGCTGAAGAACTTCCAAAGAAGAATGGACAAGTTTTAACTGCGAATATTGACGGTTCAACATCATATGATATGCCAGCCGTTCTTAATATTTCCAGAAAGAGCGGTTGCGGCATAGAGAATGGAGTAGCAGAAATCTCTTTCTATCCAGAAGATGATAGACATTACTTCGTATTTGATTTGAAGAAAGTACAAAAATCTAAAATAGTTGTGAACTACAAAGATACATCCAGAATCATAAACAATCTCATAACCAGTGAATCAATCGAGATGGACATAAAGAAATCTTCTATCATTGGTGTCACGTATAATAACAATTCTATAGTAATTGGCGTGTTAAACATTTTCGAAGAGTATACGTCTCATCAGGTTCGAGTGTATTCGTTAACGGAGAAACAATGGGTTGATAGCATTCCGGACGATTCTGGTATAGATGTAGAATCAAATTCTGAACTTTCAAATGGTACGAAAGTAATCATGTCCCAGTCAGATAAAGAGGTTGTGTTAAACCCGAATGTGTTATACGTGTTCCCGGAGATGAGTTCTTTATCTTATACATTGAACGAGGTTCCAACCGATTCAATTGCTGATTTTCACATCATATTTACCAGTGGATCTATCATGCCAACAAAGATTACACATCCATCTGATGTTAGAATACCTGATGGTTTTAAGATTGAAGCTGGGAGAATTTATGAGATACGAATTATAGAAAAGTGTTTATCATATAACAGCTGGACAGTATAGCAGTAAGGAGAAAAATCAAAATGGGTTTTATAAGCACATTAAAGCATTCTTGGAATGCATTCACGAATCGTGACCCGACAAGATATTGGGACATTGGACCAAGTTATTCATACAGACCCGATCGACCAAGATTATCGAGAGGTAATGAAAAATCTATAGCTACTGCCATATTTAATCGAATCGCATTGGATGTTGCATCCGTGAATATCAAGCATTGCAAAACGGATAAAGATGGCAGATATGTCGAAGATAAAGACAGTTATCTTAATAATTGCCTTACAGTGGAAGCCAATATAGACCAAACATCAAGGGCATTTATACAAGATGTTGTAATGTCTATGCTTGATGAAGGTTGTGTAGCTATTGTGCCGACGTATACGACCGACGATCCAACATTTACAAACGCTTTCGATGTTCAAGAAATGCGAACTGGGAAAATACTTGAATGGTATCCCAAACATGTTCTCGTCCGATTATACAATGATGAAGAGGGTGAGAAAGAAGATATTTTGCTACCTAAAGATACCGTAGCAATCATAGAAAATCCACTTTATGCAATTATAAACGAGCCTAACTCAACAATGCAACGACTTATAAGAAAACTCAGTTTACTTGATGTGACAGATGAACAAACGGCATCTGGTAAATTAGATTTGATTATACAGTTACCGTATTTGGTCAAGTCTGAGGCTCGTAAAGATCAAGCCAACCGTAGACGACAGGAAATTGAAGATCAGCTTTCCGGTTCTAAGTATGGTGTAGCATATGTGGATGGCACTGAGAAAATTACTCAGTTAAACAGGTCACTTGAAAACAATTTACTTAAACAGATTGAATATCTGACCAATATGGTCTATAGCCAGTTGGGTATTACCGATACTATACTTAATGGTACCGCAGACGAAAAGACTATGCTGAATTATAACAATAGGACAATAGAGCCTTTTGTATCAGCTATAGTTGATGAGATGAAACGAAAATTTCTATCCAAGACCGCAAGGTCGCAATTCCAAACAATCGCTTATTTCAGAGATCCTTTCCGACTGGTTCCAGTCAACGATATCGCAGAAATCGCAGATAAATTCACACGAAATGAAATCATGACGTCTAATGAAATCAGACAGATCGTAGGTATGAAACCGTCTAAAGATCCTAAAGCTGATGAGTTAGTCAATAGCAACATTTCGCAGGCTAAAACTCAAGTATCTCTGAAAAAAGTGATTAAAAATGATGAAGGAGGAATAAATCAAAATGGCTAAATGGGATTTTAGCGGATATGCAACCCGCAATGATCTTGAATGCAGTGACGGACGTATTATCCGTAAAAACGCATTTAAGACAAATGATGGGTGTGAAGTTCCGCTGATTTGGAATCATAACCATGAAGATCCTAACTGTGTACTTGGACACGCTATGCTTGAAAACCGCGATGATGGTGTGTATGCATACGGTGTGTTCAATGACAGCGAACAGGGAAAACATGCTAAAAAACTGGTTCAGAACGGCGATGTTCGTTCACTTTCCATCTGGGCTAATCAGCTTAAACAGGTTGGTTCAGAGGTTATTCACGGCTGCATTAAAGAATTAAGTCTTGTTGTTGGCGGTGCGAATCCAGGAGCATATGTGGATTACGTCATGGCTCATGGAGCAGATGAAGAAGATTCACTTTACGCTTGTTATGACGAGAGTATCATGCTCTATCATTCGGCAGATAAAGAAGAAACAAAACCAGAAGAAGATAACAAGAGCGAAGAGAAAACCGTTGAAGATGTGATCAAGACCATGAACGATGAGCAGAAAAGAACTATGGCTTACATTGTGAGTCAGGCTCTCGAAGCAAATGGTATTGATGATAAAAAAGATATAAAGGAGGATAACAAAGTGAAACACAATGTGTTCGAAGGAAAAAATACTGATGATCAGGCAGGAAAAACTGTTCTCAGTCATTCTGATGAAATGAAAATCATTGATATGGCGAAACAGTCCAATGTTGGTAGCTTACAGATGGCTATGGAGATTTATAAGGAAGAAAATGCTGACACATTAGCTCATGGCGTATTTGATAATGAAGTTGAGACACTGTTCCCAGAATATGAGCTGCTGAAGAAAGGGGAACCGGAAACTCTCGAAAGAGATCAGTCCTGGATTGATGTAGCACTGGGCAAGATTCATAAAGCACCATATAGCCGCATTCGTACTCGTCAGGCAGATGCCAGAATCGCTGAACTTAAAGCTAAAGGTTACCAGAAGAAAGGTGACTACAAAACAAATATGGCTAAGATTAAGATGCTCTCCAGGACCACTGATCCTCAGACAATCTATGTCAAAGACGATATGCACAGGGATGATATTGTTGATATTACAGATTTTGATGTTGTGGCTTATCAGTGGAGAATGATGAGAAGTATCCTCAACGAGGAACTTGCGATGGCAGCTCTCGTTGGTGATGGTAGAGATGACGGCGATCCGGATAAAATCCATGAAGATCATATCAGATCTATTTGGCATGATGATGAATTATATACAATTCATACAGATGTCGACATTGCAAAAGCTAAAGAAGAACTGCAGGGAACAAACACCGGAGCTAACTTTGGTGAGAACTACATCTATGCTGAGGCTATTATCACGGCTGCTCTCTATTCCAGAGAGAAGTACAAAGGAACCGGAGTGCCAGATCTGTATTGTACACCACATCTCGTGAATGTAATGCTTCTGGCTAGAGATCTTAATGGTCGTAGAATTTATGATTCAAAAGCTGATCTCGCAGCGGCACTCAATGTTGGAGCAATTCATACAGTTGAGCAGTTCGAAGGTCTTGAAAGATCTACAGAAAGCGGTAATAAAAAGAAACTGCTGGGTCTGTTTGTAAACCTTTCTGATTATCAGTTTGGTTCCACAAAAGGTGGGGAAATCACCAGATTTGAAAATTTTGATATGGATTTCAATAAGTATAAATACATGCTTGAAACCAGAGTATCAGGATCTCTTACAAAAGTATATTCAGCAATTGCTCTGGAAGAACCAGTTGCTGAACGAAAGGAGAATATTGTAAATGGAAAAGATTTATGACGACGCAGATGATGTTCATGTAGCGGCTAGAAAAGTTTATGTGAAAACTAGCGATCCGTTTGCATATGCAGATTCTAAGTTCAAGACAAAAATTACCAGTGCTAAACTGCATGATGCATTTATTAAAGGAATGCTCCTTGTTGATGCGGCAGGAAACGAATATCTCCCTACGAGCTGTAAAGTGGCTTCTAATGTTACAACAATTACATATGTAACAGCTGATACCACAACAGCTACAACAGCTAAGCTGGCTACAGTTAAATCATTTGACGAGCAGGAGATCGTATGAGCAAATGGTTTGGAAAAATTGGATACGCTATCACCGATAAAAAAACACCAGGAGTATGGAGTGACACTGTAACAGAGAGGTCTTATTACGGAGATATGACCAGTAACAGGTTTAAACGTCAGAATTCATCAGGAGTTAATGACAACTTACTCCTATCAAATGTGATTAGCATTTTAGCAGACCCGTTTGCCGAAAAGAATTATTCGCATATGGCGTATGTCGAAATTATGGGTACTAAATGGAAAATAACAGATATTGAAATTCAGTATCCGAGATTGATACTGACTACTGGAGGTGTGTGGAATGGGAACTCGCCTGGAACTTCAGAGTAAGTTGGAAGAGTTGCTCGGTAGCGACCAAGTTTACTACCAGCCTCCGGAATCAGTCAAAATGGAATATCCAGCTATTGTTTATTCCAAAATTGGTATCAGCAGTAAATACGCTGATAACATAAAATATTCAAATAAAACAAGATATAGCGTAGTCGTGATTGATAGACTACCGGATAATGAAGTGATTAATAAACTATTGGAGTTACCTTATAGTTCGTATGATCGTTCATACACATCTGATAATCTCAATCACGACGTACTCTCGATTTATTATTAAGGAGGTTTATATGGCATCAAAAGCACTTGAATGGGATAAGAGTGGGAAACGACTTTATGAGACAGGTGTTTCTAAAGGCGTATTTTACAAACTTTCAGAAGGAACATATCCAAAAGGTATCGCATGGCCTGGTCTGACTAAAGTTGCAGAATCACCGGAAGGAGGTGAACCAACAGCCCTGTACGCTGATAATATTAAATATCTTAATATTATGTCTGCTGAAGAATTCAAAGCAACTGTCGAAGCGTATATGTATCCGCCAGAATTCAGAGAATGCGATGGATCTGCTGAAATCGCTAAAGGCGTTTATATTGGTCAGCAGGATCACGTACCGTTTGGTATGTGTTATCGTACAGAAATCGGTAATGATAATACATCTGAACATGGTTATAAAATTCATATCATCTACGGTGCTCAGGCAACCCCGTCTGAGAAAGATTACAACACAGTTAACGATAACCCAGAAGCTATTACGTTCTCTTGGGAAATCAACACGACGCCTGTTAAAGTCAGCGGATTCAAACCTACAGCAACTTTAACGATTGATTCTACAGCTATCGCTCCAGAGAAGCTGACAGAGCTGGAGAAAATTCTTTATGGTTCAGAAGAAGCTGAAGCTAGACTTCCACTTCCAGATGAGATCAAGACTCTTGTTGGTGTAGCAGCGTAATATTGTTTGATTTATAGACCCTACCTCTTATGGCGGGGTCTATTTTTTATATTGAGAGGAGAAAAAAATGCTTAAAAAGACAGTTACTTTTACCGATTACAATGGAACTGAGAGAACTCAGGATTTTTACTTTCATTTATCAAAAGCGGAGATTACCGAAATGGAGATGTCCACTGTAGGCGGACTTGCTGAAATGATTCAGAACGTCGTAAAAGCTCAGGATGCACCGTCAATTATCAAAATCTTTAAGGATTTGGTTCTCAAGTCTTATGGCGTGAAATCACCAGATGGACTTAGGTTTATTAAGTCTGAAGAACTTTCAACATCCTTTTCGCAGACAGAAGCGTATTCACAGATTTTCATGGAACTGGCTACAGATGCTGATGCCGCAGCGAAATTTGTGAATGGCATTATTCCAGCTGACATTGCTGCTGAGGCTTCTAAGCAGAACGTTATTCCTTTAAACAAGGGAATTTAAATAAGAAAATAATGGAGAAATAGCAATGCTCACTATAACAGTACCTCCGCTTGTATCGGAGGGGTTTAACGAAGAAACGGGCGAATTTGTCTATAAGACTGAGCAAAAAGAAAGACCGCTGCGTTTGGAACATTCGCTTGTTTCTCTGTCAAAATGGGAATCCAAATATCATAAACCTTTTATATCAAAAGAGAAAATGAGTTCGGATGAATATATATATTATATAAAATGCATGACTCTTGATAAAAATGTTGACCCGGATATTTATTCTCGATTATCGAGAGACAACTTGAGAGAGATAGGAGAGTATATAAAAGACCCTATGACTGCTACTACATTCAGAAAGTCCAATGAGTCTCCTAGCAGGGAAACTGTAACATCTGAGCTTATATATTATTGGATGATCGCGAATAATATCCCAGTTGAATTTGAGAAATGGCATTTAGAACGATTATTAGCCCTTATCAGGGTTTGCAGCATCAAGAATTCACCGCCTAAAAAGATGAGTAAGAAAGAATTGATGGAGCGTAATACAGCTCTCAATGCAAAGCGATGGGCGGAACATCATAAGAAAGGATGAGTGCTGTGTTAAAAGGAATTGATATAAGTTATCACCAGGGAAGTGTTGATTTCGCCAAGGTGAAGAAATCTGGTATTGGTTATACCATATTACGGAGTAGTTACCGTAAGACAGTAGATTCCAGATTTTTCGAATATGTGAAAGGGTGTAAGAAAGTAAACCTTCCTATTAAAGGGGTATATCATTTCATTTATGCTCTTAACAATCAGGCTGCGTTAGAAGAAGCTAAGTTTTGTATTCAGCAGGTTGAGAAAGCCGGGCTTGGCAAGGATACGTATATCTTCGCTGATTTTGAATATGACACTGTGACAAAAGCAGCTAAAGCCGGCGTTAAACTTGGACCGAAAGAATGTAATCTTTTCACAAGAACGTTCTGCGATTATGTAAAATCCAAAGGTTATAAAACCGGTATTTATACAAATATTGATTATTACAAAAATTGGTATTACACAGATACATTATCGAAGTATCCGATCTGGCTTGCTGACTACGTTGGTGATCCTGATTATAAGTGTCTTATTCAGCAGTTTACATCTTCTGGCAAAGTAAACGGTATTTCTGGAAATGTTGATATGGATTACTGGTATGGAACAGACGTTTCGGTTTCTAACACAAGATTAAGACAGGCGGTCGTGGATCTTGTCACTTCATGGGAAGGACGAAACGAAGCTGATGGTTCTCATAAGTATATTGTCGACATCTATAATTCCTACAAAGGTAAGTTTCCGCGAGGTGTGAAGATGGAGTATAGCTGGGCTTGGTGTGCTTGTACTTGGTCGGCACTGGCTATAAAACTTGGTTATACAGATATTATGCCCATTGAAATCAGCTGTCCAGAAATAATCAATAGAGCCAAAGAGATGGGCTGCTGGGTCGAAAATGATGCATATGTAGCGAAACCGGGAGATGCAATATTATACGATTGGCAGGATAACGGTGTTGGTGATAATGCCGGAGTTCCAGATCATATAGGAACCATCATCGAAACTCATAAGGATTCTGGATATTATGTCGTTATGGAGGGTAACTACAGCGATTCTGTGAAACGTAGAACGCTGTCTATCAATGGACGATATATAAGAGGATTCATCACACCTAAATACGCCGATAATAAGATCGTAGCACCACAGCAGGTGTCTGGTAAAAATGTTAAGACAGTAGCAAGAGAAGTGATCGCCGGTGTTTGGGGTAACGGGAATGCTAGAAAGAAAAACCTCGAAGCCGCTGGATATAGCTACGATGAAATTCAGAAAATGGTTAATGCGATTCTTAATGTTCCGAAGAAATCAGAGACTACGAAAGTGGTAGCAACATGTGGAGCTTCCAAATTTGATAAATCTTTCGCCGGAACGTATATAACAGCCAATGATCTGTATTGTCGTAACGACGCAGGTACTAATAAGAAAGCATTGTGTTTAATTCCGAAAGGAACCAAAGTTCAGTGCTATGGTTATTATTCTCTTTCTAATAGAGTTAAGTGGTTGTACATTCAGCTTACATTGAAAGGTGTTCAGTATACTGGATTTAGCTCTATTGAGCATTTGAGAAAATAGGAGAACTATATGATAACGTTCAGACAGAAGGGTGATTTCTCAAAGTTAACCCGTTACCTTGAGAAGATGAAAGAAGCCACAAAACTCAGCATACTTGACAAGTATGGTCGAGAAGGGGTGGCTGCCCTTTCGTCTGCAACACCCACAAAAACGGGAAAAACTGCAGGTTCATGGAAGTATGAGATTGAACATCAAAATGGATCTGTAGCTATTGTATACAGTAATACAAATGTGAATAAAGGTGTCAATATTGCGATTATATTGCAATACGGGCACGGTACGGGAACCGGAGGCTGGGTCCAGGGTCGAGATTATATCAATCCTGCGATTCAGCCTATTTTTGACAAGATAGCAGATGCAGCGTGGAAGGAGGTTACAGGCTTATGAGTAATGTAGTTGATAGTAGAGTTGTCGAGATGCGATTTGACAATAAACAATTCGAAAGCAATGTTAAAACAAGCATGTCCACACTCGAAAAGCTGAAGCAGAAGTTGAATTTATCCGGTGCCTCAAAAGGGTTGAAAAATGTAGAGTCAGCCGCTTCTAAAGTAAATATGAGTGGGTTGAGTAATGGAATTCAGACTGTTACTGCCAAATTTTCAGCATTACAGGTGGTTGGTGTTACAGCACTTGCAAACATTACCAATTCAGCACTTGAGGCGGGAAAGAATATTGTATCGGCTTTAACAATTGACCCTATAAAAGATGGTTTCACAGAGTATGAAACACAGATGAATGCGGTTCAAACTATTCTGGCTAACACCAAGAAAGAAGGAACCACGATTAAACAGGTTAATAAGGCACTCGATACGCTTAATACATATGCCGATAAGACGATATATAATTTCACAGAAATGACTCGTAATATCGGTACTTTCACAGCTGCGGGTGTAAAACTGGATACTTCAGTATCGTCTATTAAGGGTATTGCAAACTTGGCTGCTGTATCCGGTTCGAATTCTCAGCAGGCTTCAACTGCGATGTATCAGCTCTCACAGGCTTTAGCTACTGGTACGGTTAAATTGATGGACTGGAACTCAGTTGTGAATGCCGGTATGGGTGGTCAGGTGTTTCAGGATGCTCTTATCAGAACGTCAGAGCATTTGAAAACGGGTGCTAAAGCAGCAATTGAGGCGAAAGGTTCGTTTAGAGATTCTTTACAGGAAGGTTGGCTTACTACAGAAGTTCTTACTCAGACCTTGGATCAGTTGGCTACAGCGGCTGATACACAGAAGGAATACGAAGCCGCCGTAAAGAAATTTGTAGATCAAGGATACAGTCAGGAAGAAGCTAAACAGATGGCTGACCTGGCTAAGACTGCTGGAGATGCGGCTACCAAAGTAAAGACATTTACTCAGCTGATTGATACTCTGAAAGAGGCTCTTGGATCTGGATGGACTAAAACTTGGCAATTAGTTGTTGGGGATTTTGAAGAATCTAAAGAAGTATGGACTAAAGCAAGTGATACTCTGAGTGCTATCATAAACAGATCGGCTGATGCCAGAAACAAACTCATAGAAGGTGCCATGGGTAGTCCTTTTGGACAGTTGGCTGAGAAAATCAGCAAAGTAACCGGAGCTACTCAGGAGATGAAAGATGTTACTGAGAAGTATAGTGAAGTCGTGAATAAAGTAATCCGTGGTGATTTTGGTAACGGACAAACTCGATTTGATGCTTTATCAAAAGCCGGTTATGACTGGATGCATGTTCAGAATCTTGTAAACGAACAGCTTGGATGTAGTTACAGATATGCTACAGATTTTGACGAAGCTCAACAAGATTTGAATAAAACTCAGACAAAAACTGTTGAACAGTTGCTACAGATGTCCGATGCCGAGCTGAAACAGGCAGGTTTCGCAAAAGATGAGGTTGAAGCTCTTAGGCAGCTTGAAGAACAATCAAAGAAAACAGGTATACCAATTTCCGATATACTCAACGATATGAGTTTATTAGATGGTAGATCGTTACTTCTCAATTCATTCAAGAATGTTTGGGAAGCTTTATGTAAAGTATTCGGTGCTTCTGGGAAAGCATGGAGGGAAACCTTCGAGCCAATTTCTTCTCTTGATTTATATAATGCTATAGCAGCATTACATAAATTTACATCAGGACTTATTATGTCTGATGAGAACGCAGACAAACTCAGACGAACCATGAAAGGTTTGTTCACTCTTTTTAAGATAGGTGGAACTATATCCGGAGGAGGTATCCGATTTGCAATAACGGCTTTATCCATGGTGCTTAAAGCACTCGATATGGACATGCTTGATCTTACCGCCAGAGCAGGTGATATGATCGTCAAATTCGGAGACTTTTTATTTGAGAATAAATTAGTTGAAGCTACCTTTAAAGGAATGGCATCTGGTGTCGAAATGGGTATAAATGCTATAAAAGAGTTTATATCAATTTTGAAAAATACGCCACAGGTGAAGAACTTTGTCAGTGAATTGGAGAACATGGACTGGGATTCTGCTTGGGAGAAAATTGGAAGTAAGTTCAAAAATCTCACGGAAGGCGGTTTGTCATATATTCCGAGCGAATTATTTGAAGCCGGTGAAAACATTTTCGAATCTTTTCAAGATGGTCTTGACGAAGGTAATAAATCTGTTATATCACATATTCTAAACTTTGGAGCAGAAATTGTAAACGCTATCACAGATGCTCTTTCAACAACGGTACAGGCTTCACCATTGAAATCCGCCGGTGAAAAAGTATCTAAAAACATTGGTGAAGGATTCCAAGATGGATTATCTTCTATGTCGAATGTAATTGAAAAAGCATTTCCAGCAGGTATAGCAATTCTTCTCGCATTAACAACAAAGAAAGCTGTCGATACTATTGATAAATTTGCAGCGCCATTCGAGGGTGTTGGAGATATATTATCAAGCTCTGCAGAGCTTATCGAAGCCTCAACTAAAAATATTCAGAAGATACTAAAAAGAGTTCCGAAGATTATGAACGCTTTTGCTAAACAGATTAAAGCAAATGCTTTTAAAACAAAAGCTGAGGGTCTTAAAGAAATGGCCGAAGGTTTGGCTATCATGGCTGCAGCTGTATGGGTGTTAGCTCAGTTGGATACTGGAAAATTATGGAGTGCTGTTGGTGCTATATCAGTATTAGCAGTTGTCCTTGGATTTTTATATGCCCTTATGGCGAAAATGGGAACGTTATCCACCTCGATTTCTCGTGAGGGTATTAAGGTTGAAGGTTTGAAGAAAGGTTTTGTTGCTATTTCCACAGCATTACTTTTAATGTCTGCGTCAGTTAAGTTGCTCAGCACTATGAATGCCAGTGAAATGATAAAAGGTTTTGGTGGATTATTAGTCATAGTCGGTATGATGGCTGGGGTAATAGTTGCTTATGGAGCCTTCGTGAAAGAAGCATCAGCTGAAAATATAGATAAACTTGGAGTGGTTCTTAAAAAGATGGCTACAAGTGTTTTGATATTAGCTGTTGTCGCTAAAATATTAGCTGGAATATCGTGGCCTGATCTTGGAAAATCAGGTGCGTTTATAGTCGGTTTTGGAATATTCGTAGCCGCTTTAGCTGGTATAACGCATATCACCGACAAAGATTCTGACCCAGAAGCACTTGGCAATATGGTAAAATCTATGGCTATAGCTTTAGCAGCTATGGTGGCTGTAGTGAAATTAGTGGATGGATTAAGTCCTGAAGCTATGATTAAAGGTGCAGCATTCGCTGGTGCTTTTTTAGTATTCGTCGGAGTTTTAGCCAAAATCACAAAATGCGGTGAGGATAACAAAGTTCTCGATCTTGGGAAATTACTACTTTCTATATCAGTATCAATGCTGATTCTTGTTGGAGTAATTAAACTCATTGGCTATTTGAATTTTGGAGATATAGTAAAAGGTATCGCATTCATGGCAGGATTCATAGGATTCCTTAAACTACTTGTCATGGTGACATCCGTTGGGACAGATGTACAGATAGCAAAAGTAGCGTCGACAGTATTAGCTATGTCTGTTGCAATTGGAGTATTAGCAGGTGTAGCTATTTTACTTAGCTTCATTGACGTCGGTGGACTGATAAAAGGTGTTCTCGCTATAACGGCTCTTGGGGTAATTATGTCTCTTATGATAAAAATGACTCAAGGTGCTACTGATATGAAAGGTAGTATTATCGCAATGGCTGCGGCGATAGCAGTAATGGCAGCATCTGTAGCCGTGCTTTCAATGATCGACACAAGCAAATTGATAGTAGCTGTAACCGGACTTGGTGTACTGATGGCTATGTTTGCAGTAGTCGAGAAAGCTGGAAGCAATATCACAGGTTCGTTACCAATACTTATAACAATGACTGCAGCGATAGCGGTAATGGCTGGTGCTATATATTTGATAGCAAGCTTACCAATCGAGTCAACGATAGTGAGTGTAGCATCTTTAGCGACTCTCATGCTTGCATTTTCGACCACTTGCTTAGTTATGAGTAAGATTGGGGCAGTCGGTGGTGCGGCGGCAATGGGTGCTGTCAAAATGGTTGCTATAGTAGCTGGGATTTCGGCAGTGCTGGTTGGTATAGCGGGCTTGGTTGGTCTTATACCTGGAGCTCAAGAATTTTTGGACGGCGGTGTTCAGGTACTTGAGAAACTTGGTAAAGGGCTTGGCGGCTTTCTTGGTAATATTGTAGGCGGATTTGCCGCTGGAATCACTTCGAACTTACCTGAGATGGGGTCTGATCTATCCGAATTTATGGATAACCTCGCTCCTTTTATAAGCGGTCTTAATACCATTGATACTGGAGCACTCAACAGTGTTACAAATCTCGGTAAGATGATTGCTTCTTTAGGCAGTGGATCTATTATGGATTCTATTGCGACATTTATAACCGGAACATCATCCATGGACCGTTTCAAAGAGCAGTTGGATCAGTTCGGGGACGCTGTGTTTGGTTTTTCGGAGAAAATAAGCAGTGGTAACTTAAACACAGATGCTATCGAAGCTGCAACAAACGTTGGTAAAATGCTTACGGCACTTCAGGCATCTATAACGCCTATTGGTGGCTTAAAACAATTCTTTACAGGCAATAAAGATCTTGGTGAGTTTGGAAGCCAAGTTCAAGAATATGGTAACGCAATCGCGTCTATATCTAAAGCATTTAGCAATAACCCTGTTGATTCTACAAACATTGAGGCTGCGGCAAACGCCGGTAAGTTATTGTCGTCATTAAAAGAGAGTTTACCATCTGATCCAGGAATTCTGACGAGTTTATTCGCTTATAGTAAAGACCTCGGAAAGTTTGGAGAAGAGGCTCAGGAATTCGGACAAGCTATAGCGAACATATCTAAAGCTTTTTCACAGCAGTCAGTTGATTCTACAAACATTGAGGCTGCGGCAAACGCCGGTAAACTTTTAGTTGCTTTAAAGAATAACCTACCGTCAGAACCAGGTTTCATTGATAAATTATTCGAGGGTTCTAAAGATCTCGGAAAGTTTGGAGAAGAGGCTTCCGGTTTCGGAGAAGCTATTACGAAAGTTTCACAATCGTTGACTCAGAATGGCGGAGTTGATGCCGAAGCCGTAGACACTGCTTCTAAAGCAGGCAAGATGCTTACAGAACTTCAGAAAGCTATTCCGAAAGAACAATGGTTTGATGGTAAACTAAACCTGTCTGACTTTGGCGACCGGATATCGGATTTCGGCGAAGCTATGAATGCGTTTAGTACGTCAGTTGGTGATATTAATGCTGATAAAATAGATTCCGCTATATCACTTGGAAACAAGTTGAAAGTGTTCGCAACCAATCTCACTGATTTAGATACCACAAATTTTGAGGCATTCTCAGGTAGTGCTTACGGCGGCGGTATTATCTCCATAGGCGATGCTATCAAAGGATATTCGGACAGAGTTGGCGACATAAACGTTGGTGATGTGTCGAAATCCATAACAGCTGCAAATCGTCTGAAAACGTTCATAAACAGTCTTTCAGGATTTAATTCAGAAGGTGCGGGTAAATTCAATCCGTCACCAATAGGTTCGAGTATGCAGACATACTCTGAGAAAGTGTCCAGTATTAACACAGGTACTGTATCGAGCTCTATTTCCGCAGCCCAGAAGCTTGCGAACTTCATACGAAGTCTTTCTGGAATTGATACGAGTGGTGTGGCAAGCTTCAAATCAGCTGTTAAATCCTTAGGTGAAACTCAGATCAGTCAGGTCGCATCTACATTCAGTAAGGGCGTTGGTAAGATCACAAATGTCGGTTCGAATTTATCTAAGGCGTTGTCATCAGGTCTGTCATCAAATTCTGGGTCCGCTACTTCAGCAGCATCTAAAATGGTGTCTTCTATGGAGACTTCTATCAACAGTCAGACATCATCATTCTCCAGTTCAGGTACCAAATTGGCGACAAGTTTTGTAAAAGCGATTCTTGCTCAGGTTGGTTCCGCAGCTCAGGCAGGTGGTTCACTTGCATCAGCGGCGGCATCTGCATCAGCGGCTTGGTCCGGTTCTGGCTATTCAAGCGGCGTCAATCTTGGAGCAGGATATGTAAATGGTGTTCAGTCTCAGGTGTCTGCGGCTTATGCTGCTGGTTATGCTGTAGGTGCTGCTGGTGCCAGAGGTATTAACGCTGGCCAGAAGTCTCATTCACCATCAAAACTTGCTGAGCAGTCTGGTAAATGGCTTGGTCAAGGTCTTGTTATAGGTATAACCGGAATGACAAAAAAAGTATATAGCACCGGTTATGGAATGGGTGAAACTGGCGTACAGGCTATATCCGATGCTATAGCACATGTTTCTGATATAATAACCAGTGATATGGATTCTACTCCTACAATCACCCCAGTTATTGATCTTACGAATGTAAAGAATCAGGCTAACAGCATAAGTGGAATGTTTAATGACGCGAACATTGGTGCTGAGATGAATATTCGAGCGATAGGATCTATGATGAGAGAGAATCGTCAAAATGGAACTAACGATGATGTTGTGTATGCTATCAATAAACTTAGAAAAGATCTTGGTAACGTCGGAAACACCTATAATAGTGTGAATGGCGTTACTTATGAGAGCGGAACAGAAGTCTCTGACGCTGTTTCATCTCTGGCAAGAGCATTAAGAATAGAAGGGAGGCGGTAGATTGTGACTACATATTTGGTGAAAAGAGGCGATAGCTTATGGTCTATCGCCAAAAAGTATAATCCTACTTATAAATATGGTTCAAATTCGACGGCTGCTATGAAAAGGCTTGCGAATATCAACCATATTCCAGGACCGAAATATAGAATATTTATAGGCCAGTCCCTTAAACTGGACAATCCTAAAGGGCGTATAAAAGCGACAACGAACAATGCTATGACTCCGATGATTACAGCTATCGGGGAACAGTCGAATTCGGATGGTTTATTCTTTGCCACTTGGGCTTGGGGTAAGTCATATACAGATTATTATGCATGTCGGTGGTGGTATAACACTGGAAATGGCATATGGTTTCTTGGTTCTGATAACCAAGAGAGTTTTAGACAATCAACTTATACACCTCCGGCAAATGCAAAACAAATACGTTTTACGGTAAGACCCATCGCGGATAAACATAAAGTAAATAACACAGATGTCTATTATTGGTATGCGAATTGGTCTAAAACGGTGACGATTACTTTAAGTGTAGCCGAAGTTCCCGATAAACCGTCAGCACCGACTATAACATTGGATAAATGGAAAATTCGAGTTCAGCTTGACAATATTGCAACCGGTGTGAATCAGGCACAAGAAATAGAGTTTTACATAACAAAAAATAATAAAAAATACAAAACTGGTAAAGCCAAGGTTGTTGCAAGAAGTGCATCCTATTCGTTTAACATTGGTCCAGACGCCAAGTATAAAGTACGTTGTAGGGCTATACGAAATAAATTAGTGAGTGATTGGTCTGATTATTCCTCTGAGATTTCTGTGCTACCGGGAACACCAAAAGAAATCTCAACATTAGTCGCACTCACTTCAACATCAGTTAAACTCACTTGGGCTAAGATAACCAACGCTACTAAGTATGAAGTGCAATATACGACAAAGAGGGATTACTTCGACAGTAACCAAGACGAAGTGACGAGTAAGACTGTTGAGAATGTTACTCATATGGAAATCTCCGGTCTGGAACCAGGTAGTGAGTACTTTTTCCGTCTGAGAGCGTCGAACGATCAGGGTAATTCTGTTGGATGGACCCCGATTAAATCCATTATTCTTGGTAAGAAACCGTCCGCTCCTACTACTTGGTCTAGTACTACCACAGCAATTGTTGGCGAACCTCTTACATTGTATTGGGTTCATAATTCAGTCGATGGCTCGAAACAGCGTAAAGCCGAAATCGAAATTGATAACGGAGAGACTATACTTAATTTCGAAAATGAGTATACTCCAGATGAGGAAGAGGCTGAGAAAACTTATACCTATCCAATAAATACATCTGGCTATTCCGAAGGAGCATCTATCAAATGGCGAGTTCGAACAGCTGGAATCTCTGGCGAGTATAGTGAGTGGTCTGTTCAAAGAACCATAGATATCTATGGTTCACCAGTGCTTGAGATGCACGTAACCGATCAAAATGGAAATGATATTGAGTCACTTCGACAATTTCCGTTTAAAGTAACGGGTTCAGCTACTCCTACTACTCAGAAACCAATAGGATATCATGTGTCTGTCCTGTCTATGGAAGATTATCAGACATTAGATCAAATCGGTAATACGGTCTGGGTAAGTGCGAATGATGAAATTTATTCCAAATATTTCGACATAGATACGGATTTGAATATTTCCATATCAGCTGAGAATATAGATCTTGAAAACGGAAAGAGATATAAGATACAGTGTACAGTCACTATGAATTCTGGACTCAGTGCGGATGCAGAATCGGAGATAATCGTTGATTGGGACTCCGATACACAGTATTCACCAACTGCAGAATTTGGATATAATCCGGATACGTATTCAATGACTATTCGACCTTATTGTGTAGAATACGAGGATGTGTATTATGGGGATGAAGAATTAGGTATCACTGGCGATGGTGAAACTGAGCCGGATGAAATACTGGTGGAAGATGAGTATGCGGATGCGGTAGGAACATTGGTTGAAGATATAACTCTGTCTGTATACAGGAGAGATTATACCGGTGAATTCATTGAGATTGCTACAGGTTTGGATAATACCAAAAATACTTACATAACTGACCCTCATCCAGCTCTCGATTACGGACGGTATCGTATTATAGCTATCTCTAAAAAAACAGGAGCGGTTAGCTTTACAGATGTGCCGGGGGAACCAATCGGGGAAACGTCAATTATCTTACAGTGGGATGAAGAATGGAATAACCTAGTGTCTTCAGAAACCAATGAAGCGGATGAGACAGAAGAACCATCGTGGACTGGATCGAGAGTAATCCTTCCTTATAATATAGATGTTTCTGATAAGAACGACATTGACGTATCTTTAGTGAAGTATGTCGGAAGAAAACGTCCGGTAAGTTATTATGGCACTCAACTTGGAGAAACGTCTACTTGGAAGACTGAGATTCCGCATTATGACACAGACACACTTTATGCTTTACGAAGACTCGCTGTGTGGACTGGAGATGTATATGTCAGAGAACCATCCGGAAGCGGATACTGGGCCAACATATCTGTATCGTTTAGTCAGAACCATTGTGAGGCGACTATACCAGTTACATTAGAAATCACCAGAGTAGAAGGAGAGATATAAATTGATCGACTGGACTAAATCAATGCAACAGACATTCGAGTATTATACCGTCAATCCGGATACCTGGCGGGACGATAAGAAACTTACAAACATAATCAAGAGCATTATTGACAGGGATGAGAGTTCAGAAACTCTTGGCTCTGCTTCGATAGAGGCTGTTGGGGCTATCGACGAGTGTTATGTTCGCGTATACCTGATTGTGAGTCAAAATGGAACAACAGACAGAAAACCTCTTGGGACATTTCTGGTTCAGACACCGGAAACAGAGTTTGACGGTACGAAAACAGATATTATGATGGATGCTTACACACCATTACTTGAACTCAAAGAAAATCCGCCGCCGGTTGGCTATTCGATTCTAAAGGATGAGAATGTAATGGAGAACGCTTACCGTATTATGAGAGAACATATGCGTGCTCCGATAGTAGCGGCTAAAAGTGATGATAAGCTCTACAATGATTTTGTTGCAAATACCGATGATACCTGGCTTACGTTTTGTTCAGATTTAATAGCGAATGCGAAAAAGAAATTTGGACTTGATGAAATGGGCCGCGTTCTATTCCTTCCGGAGCAGGACGTGGCTTCTTTACAGCCAGTTTGGACTTATGATGATGGGAATTGTTCAATATTGTATCCGAGTTTTAAGATAAGTAGAGATCTGTATGGCGTTCCGAATATTGTGGAAGTTGTGTATTCACAAAACGAGATGAATTATGTAGCTACGGCGATTAATGATGATCCGAATAGCCCTACTTCTACTATCAGCAGGGGGCGAAAAATTATACATCGTATAACGAATCCGGATATGTCTGGTATTCCGTCACAGGAGCAACTCGATGACTATGCGGAAAAACAGTTGAAATCTCTATCCACGATAGAATATACAATTACTTATTCTCATGGTTATTGTCCAGCAAGAATAGGTGATTGCGTCAGATTTAATCACGATGGAGCTGGGTTACGAGGTGTAAAAGCCAAAGTTACGAGTCAGTCTATCAATTGTACTCCAGGTTGTAAAGTTACTGAGACAGCCGTATTTACAGAGAAACTATGGAGATCAGATACAACATTGATGATTTCTGGAGGTTTTGCCGATGCTAAAGTCGTTAGTCATCAATTCAAGCGTATGAAAAAACAGATATCAGATATTCAGTACATCTCTATGGAAATTTTATCATTTATCAATAGTATTGATATTGCAGAAAAAGGAAGTACAATTACCGATATCACTTTAACATGGGAATTGAATAAAATTCCTAAGCTCGTAACCGTAGATGATACGTTATTAAGTGGAAAATTAACAAATAAACAATCAATAACTATTGATAACGCAACGATAACAACAGACCACACATTCACGATTGTCGTCACCGACGAAAAGGGCAAAATGGTACATGGGGAAACAGCGATATTGTTTTTTAATGGAATCTATTACGGTGTGTCTAGTAACCCCGCAAAACTGGACAGTGCATTCATTCGGAGTTTAACCAGATCCCTGCAGGCGAATCGGACAAAAATATTCACTATAGACAGTGGAGCAGATCAGTATGTATGGTATGCTCTTCCGACCAGATACGGGGTTCCAGTGTTTAATGTTGGCGGTTTCGATGGAGGCTTTGCTAAAGTAAGCGCACTCAGTTTCATGAATTTGAGCGGTTATACAGAAGAATATACAGTCTACCGGTCAGATAACAGCAATATAGGAAAGAAAACAGTCA
>JAFEHB010000188.1_pt1 | contig 62969 bp, 60 predicted proteins | sample 9267121 | NCBI WGS metagenome assembly JAFEHB01 (sample SAMN17103336, study PRJNA684904) | human gut metagenome | isolation source: diarrhea sample from child under the age of five | host: Homo sapiens | place: South Africa: Mafikeng, Mafikeng Provincial Hospital | collected 2019-09 | reverse complement strand
GAAATGGCAAGCAGAAATGCTCGCATTTTTTTTGTGATAGACATTGCAAGAGTGGATATCATAAAAGTCTCCGGCAGGATATGAGAGCTTTGGCAGATTACGGGATGCCATAAGTTAAGCGATTGTCGCAGGCGCGGGAATGTGCCATGGCGCATTCTATGTTAAGACATAAAGATAATGGGTCATCGCCAAGCGGTAAGGCACAGGACTTTGACTCCTGCACTCGCTGGTTCGAATCCAGCTGGCCCAGTTACGGGCGTGTAGCTCAGGTGGTAGAGCACTTGACTTTTAATCAAGTTGTCCGGGGTTCGAATCCCCGCACGCTCACTTATTTAGTCCCATGGTTTTTCCTGGGACTAAAAAAATGCGGATGTGGCGGAACTGGCAGACGCGCTAGACTTAGGATCTAGTCTCTACGAGGTGCAGGTTCAAGTCCTGTCATCCGCATTTAGTTAAACATAACAAAACCAGTTATATTATATATAGAAGTAATAGAGGAACCTTTACCAAAAAGGTTTCTTTTTTTGCTTTTTTTATGGATTTTAAGGAAAAAGCGGAAAAAGAAAAGAAAAAGCAGTATTTAGATATTTCTGTTGAAAATATCCGGATCGAGATCGTCTCTTTTACAGATTCCAACTATATGTTAATATAATCATATGGTAACTGTTCAGAGCCAAGCAAAATTTCATAAAACAGGTGTAAAATGCTTGCATTTTTAAGACTGTTTTTGAAATTTTATTTGGCGGATACGCCACACCGACGAAATGCGTAGCATTTTGGAGGTTGGCTCTGAACAGTTACATCATATGAACATTCTCCTTTCGGAATATTTTCATCCAATGAAAGGAAGAACTTCTAAAAAAACAGGTGAAAAAGAAACTGGAGAATAATTAAAGCATGGATAAATGATAAACAGTGAGTACCGCTTTTATTGATTACATTGCGGCAATAAATACATGTAACAGGGAAATTTTAACAAAGTAAGAGGGACGAAAGAATGAAAATATTAAGTGTCACAGCCCAGAAGCCGGACAGTACCGGAAGCGGTATCTATCTGACGGAACTGGTCAGAGGATTTAAAAAAAAGGGAATCACACAGTCAGTGATCGCGGGAGTTACAAAAGCTGATCAGGTATGTCTTCCGGAGGGGGTAAGCTTTTATCCGGTATATTTTGAATCGGAGCAGCTACCGTATCCGATCACGGGAATGTCGGACGAGATGCCGTATCCGAGTACCAGGTATTCAGACCTGACAGAGGAGATGACGGAAACGTTCCGGAACGCATTTGGCGAGGTACTGAAAAAAGCAGTGGAGGAGTTGGATCCGGACGTGATCCTGTGTCACCATCTGTATCTCCTTACAGCGATTGTAAGAGAGCTGTTTCCTGATAAAAAGGTATATGGAGTATCCCATGGATCCGACCTGCGGCAGATCCGCAAGACAGAACAGAACCGGGAATACATTTTACAGAGAATTCCTGCGCTGGATGGGATTTTTGCATTGCATGAGGAGCAGAAAGAGATGATCTGCGGAATTTACGGGGAGCATATCAGAGAGAAGGTACGGGTGATCGGAACCGGCTATAACAGTGATGTTTTCCGGCAGGAGATGGGGGCTTCACAGGGAGAAGAAAAAGAGCTGAGACTAATCTTTGCCGGAAAGATCTCGGAGAAAAAGGGTGTGAAAAGTCTGATCCGTTCGTTGGATTATCTGAAGGATTCCGGTCTTATTATTTCTCTGGAACTGGCAGGAGGTGCCGGGGATGAGGGCGAATATCAGGAAATCCGGGAGCTTGCCGAAAAGTGTCCGTTTGCAGTTACCTTTGCCGGGAAGATTACACAGCAGGAGTTGGCGAAGAAGATGAATCAGAGTGATGTGTTTGTACTGCCATCTTTTTATGAAGGTCTTCCGCTTGTGATCATTGAAGCTCTGGCATGTGGTGCCTATGTGATCTGTACAGATCTACCGGGGATCAGGAACTGGATCGATCAGAATCTTCCGGATAATGGTGTGGTTTTTGTAGAGCCGCCAAGAAGAGTGAATGAAGATGAACCTGTGGAAGAAGAACTTCCGGTATTTGAAAAGAAACTTGCCGGAGCCATCGAAGGGATCGCAAAATATCCTAGATCAAAGCCGGAGAAGGAGCAGCTGGAGCAGATTTCGTGGGACGGACTTTGTGTGCATCTTATGCAGATATTTGAGCAACAGAGTGTTTATCGGAAAAACCTATAATTGAATTTCTGCATGTAAATTATCAATTATTTTTTTGTAAAACAACATGTTAAAATGAAGAAAAGAGAAATGAAAAGGCATTTTAACAGGAGGTTATTAACAGTTGATAATTGATATGCATATGCATGAGATGCGTTATTCGGGGGACAGCTTTTTAAGATTGGAGAACATGGTAGAGATCGCAAAGCGCAGAGGACTTGATGGAATCTGTATTACGGATCATGACAGTATGGGACTGAAGGAATTTGCGGCAGAGTATTCGGAGAAAACAGGATTTCCGATTTTTGTCGGAATTGAATTTTATTCCCTGCAGGGAGACATTGTAGCCTTTGGAATTGAGGATTATCCAAAAGAGAGAATCCCGGCACAGGAGTTTGTATATCTGGTACAGGCACAGGGCGGTATGTGTTTCAGTGCCCATCCATTCCGCAATAATAACAGGGGACTGGAAGAGAACCTGAAGATTGTAAAGGGACTTGATGGAATCGAAGTGCTGAACGGCAGCACACTTTACGAGGCAAATCGAAAGGCGGCAGAATATGCGGCTGAGCTTGGACTTGCAACAGTTGGATCAAGTGATTGCCATGTGCCGGAGAAGCTGGGACTTTATGCAACGTATTTTCCAAGAGAGATCCGTTCGGTACAGGAACTGATCCGGAGTGTAAAAAGATGCGAGACTCTTCCGGTGTATTATAAAGAGGGTGGATATTATCTCTGGGATATGAAAAATCCGATTGATGCGCCGTTTCACATTTACGAGCAGGAACAGATGGTGTGTGCCGGTTAACGTAAAAAATGAGAACAGATATGAAAAAATTAAACGCTTTTTTTATTGAAAGTGTGTTATTTCCATAGTATTATTAAGAGTGGAAATTAAGGGGGCTGGAATGTAATATTTCCAGCTTTCTTATTTAACAGGAAATTCTGTAGGAACTTCCTGCCAAAAACATGAGTAAGTAGCCATTTTTCAAAGAAAAATGAGCGGATTACGAATGTTTTTGAGGATTGCGAGAGTGCAAAGCACGTAGCAATCTGGTATCAAAGGGGTCAAAATACCTTTTGACCCAAACATCTTTTCAATCACCAATTACAAGGAGGAACTAACATGAAAGACATAGTAATTTCAGATGCAGTAAAATATATCGGAGCAGATGATAAGGATCTGGATCTCTTTGAGAGCCAGTACATCGTTCCAAACGGAGTATCCTACAACTCTTATGTGATCCTGGACGAGAAGATCGCAGTTATGGATACGATTGATACGAGAAAGACAGACGAATGGAAAGAGAATCTGGAGAGGGTGCTGGATGGAAGAACACCGGATTATCTGGTTGTATCTCATCTGGAACCGGATCATGCCGGAAGCATCAAAGAATTTGCAGACAAATATCCGGAAGCCAAGATCGTGGCAAGTGCAAAAGCTATTGCAATGCTTCCACAGTTCTTTGAAATCGCAGATCTGGCAGACCGTGCAGTTGCGGTAAAAGAAGGTGAAGAACTTTCCCTTGGAAGCCATACCCTTCAGTTCTTTATGGCTCCGATGGTTCACTGGCCGGAAGTTATGGTCGAATACGAAAAGTCTGAGAAGATTCTGTTCTCAGCAGATGGATTTGGTAAATTCGGTGCGCTGGATGCAGATGAGGACTGGACTTGTGAAGCAAGAAGATACTACTTCAATATCGTAGGCAAATACGGTGCACAGGTACAGGCGCTTCTGAAAAAAGCAGCGACTCTGGACATTCAGACGATTTGCCCGCTTCATGGACCGATCCTGAAAGAAAATCTGGGATACTATATCGGAAAATACATGACATGGAGCAGCTATGAACCGGAAGATGACGGGGTATTGGTTGCTTATGCATCGATCCATGGCAATACCAAGAAGGCAGCAGAGAAGATGAAAGAGATCCTGGAAGCCAAAGGTGCAAAGAAGGTAGCGATCACTGACCTTTCCAGAGATGATATGGCAGAGGCAATCGAGGATGCATTCCGCTATGACAAGCTGGTTCTTGCAGCAGCTTCCTATGATGCAAGTGTGTTCCCGTGCATGGAGACTTTCCTGAACAAACTGACCAATAAGAACTACCAGAACCGTAAGATCGCAATTATCGAGAATGGTTCCTGGGCTCCGACAGCAGCACGTGTGATGAAGAGCTATGTAGAGAAAATGAAGAAGATCACACTCTGCGAAAAGACGGTTACGATCAAATCTACAATGAAAGACGCAGATGTAACTGCAATGGAAGAACTTGCAGATGAACTTCTTGCTTAAGAAACGGAAAGAATGAGATGATAAAGTTAAAAGAGACCACAATGAGGAAAACCTGGGTGGTATGTCTTCTTGCAATGGTCTGCTGTGCGTTATGGGGAAGTGCTTTTCCTTGTATCAAGGTTGGCTACCGGCTGTTTCAGATCGATTCAGCCGATACCGCCACGCAGATCCTGTTTGCAGGATGCCGCTTTACGATTGCAGGCATTATGGTTATTTTGTTTGGATCGATCCTGCAGGGACGTTTTCTGAAACCGGGGAAGGGGGATCTTCCGAGAATCGGCAAAATCTGTCTTTTACAGACGGTGATTCAGTATTTTTTCTTTTATGTGGGACTTGCACATACGACCGGAGTCAAAGGATCGATCGTTGAGGCATCCAATGTATTCCTTGCAATCCTTGTTTCAAGCCTGATCTTTCATCAGGAGAAACTGGATCAGAAAAAAGTGATCGGATGTATTGTCGGATTTGCAGGGGTGGTTCTGATCAATCTGAGCGGAAGCAATGTGGATATGAGCTTTAATCTGACCGGAGATGGATTTATTTTCATCTCAGCGATCGCTTATGCATTATCTTCTGTACTGATCAAGAAGTACTCAGCCAAATCTGATCCGGTGATGTTAAGCGGATATCAGTTTACGGCAGGCGGGCTCGTGATGATCCTGATCGGATTCGTGATGGGTGGAAGAATCCATACGGCAAGTACGCCGGCAATGATTCTTCTGATCTATATGGCGCTGATTTCTGCAGTTGCATACACGCTGTGGGGAATCCTGTTGAAATACAATCCGGTATCCAAGGTATCGATTTTTGGATTTACGAATCCGGTATTTGGGGTGATCCTTTCCGCGATCATTTTGCGTGAGGGAAATGTATTTGGAATGAAAGACCTGATCGCACTGGTGCTGGTTTCCATCGGAATCCTGATTGTCAACTGGGCGAAACCGGGGACAGGCAAAGAGAAAGGAACGAAATAAGATGGAACGCTCTGATCAGACATATCTTGAACTGATCCGGAATTATTGTACCCGGTCAGAAGAAAAAGTGGAGATACCGGAAGCGGAATGGGAGAAACTGCAGCACTATGCCGGGAAACATTTTACGGCAGCAGCATTTATCCCTTATCTAAAAGCAGACACACATGAAAGCAATATGGTTTTGAAAAAGCAGCTGAAAATGCTGCTTTATAATTATTATCAGATCGAGCATTTTACAAGGATGATCGTATCTTTACTGGACCGTAACGGGATTTCCTGTTATCTGCTCAAGGGGATCAGTCTGGCAGCTTATTACCCGGAGGCGGAATACCGGAAGCTTGGAGATGTGGATCTTTATATCAATGAAGAAAAGACACTGGAGCGGGCGAAAGAAGTGCTTGTGGCAGAAGGGTTTGTGGAAGAAAAAGAGATCAGTGATCATCATCTGACTTACCATTATACTTTTGCACAGACGGGAAGGAAGTATCTTCTGGAGCTGCATTATCACGTGGTGGGAATGTATCAGTATGAACCGGCAAACCAGGTGATCGATGAAGTATTTTCCAGCGGGAATCTGCGCGGGGAGTGTCAAGTGATCGAAGGGTATGAATATCAGGTCTTATCGCCTACCGAGTATGTGTTTTATATGCTGCATCATATGCTGAAACACTATCTCTACAGCGGATTCGGGATCCGGCTTTTATGTGATTTTATCTGTTATGTGGAGGCACGCTGTGAGGAGATTGATTTTGACCGGCTTCATGCCTGGTGCAGGAAATCTCATATGATGCATTTCTATGAAACGATCATGGAATCCTGTCACAGGTATCTGGGACTTGGCTGTGAGATTGACGGCAGTATCCGGGGAGATCAGGAAGTAAGCAGAAAATTTATAGAAAAGATTCTTGTTGACAAAGATGTAGGTTCGGGGGACAGCCGGACGCTGGTTGGCAGCGGAACTTATGAGAAAGTTCATCTGGGAACCTATTTTAGAGAAGGACATCTGCAGATGAAGGTACGTTTTAAAAAGCTTGGAAGATGTCCGCTTTTGTGGCTCATTTTGTGGGTGATTACATTTGTATGTTTTGTACGTAATACGTACAAGCTGAGAAATACAACCGTGCGGGAGACTTTGCAGGCATTCCGGAAGAAGAATGATGAGCTGCAGCTGATCCCGATTTTTGAACAGGAAAAAAATAAAACGGAAAAGAATTGACAGGAGGCAGGTTATGGCAAATATGGCAAGCTGCTGTGACACCTGTACGTTTTATATTTATGACGATGAATATGAATGTTACACGTGTGACAGAGACCTGGATGAGGATGAGATGATGCGCTTTTTGACGGATCATCATTATCAGTGCCCTTACTACAGATCTGGAGATGAATACAGAGTCGTCAGAAAACAGATGTAAGTGGCAGATGAGGGAATAGAACAATGAAAAAAACGCAGAATTATGTAATGCGTCAAGTAATAGATGAGTTTGTACTTGTTCCAAGAGGAGAAGCAGCGGAGCGGATAAATGGAACGATGACGCTAAGTGAGACAGCGGCATTTATTTATGAACATCTGGAGGCGGTAAAAACCTCAGAAGAGATGGCAGAGCTTTTGGGACGGGAGTATCATATCAGCAGCAAAGAGGTGCTGGAGGATGTACAGGAAGTGCTGGATTTTCTGGAAAAAAATGAGGCAATGACATGGTAATACTTTTGATCGGTGGAGAGTGCAGTCTGATGAATGCATTGATCGACAAATTACATAAAGACAAACACAGAGTGTATCTGATTACCGGCAAACGGGAAAGAACCCGTGGCTATCACAAGGTTTTTGAAAAATATAATTTTCCGTATGACTGTGACGGGATCAAGGAGATTTTTGAGAGTACAAGACCGGATGTTGTGCTTCATATGGGAGCTTATGATACCAATTATGACTGGTCACAGGCGAGGAAAGAGTCTGTCCGTTTTACTTCTGAGCTGACGAATATCCTGTCAGCATTTTGTGGAAATAAAAAGGGAAGATTTGTCTATTTATCTTCCCAGGAAGTTTTTGGGAAATCTTATCCGGAGGAAGTGAAAGAAGAAGAACTGGTATCTGCAAAAAGTTTTAAAGCAATGGCAGTCTCCCAGGGAGAGACGATTTGCAAAAGTTATGAAAATACAAGAGGAATGGAAACGGCTGTACTGCGTCTGGATCACCTGTATGGAGTACCGAAAAAGGGGAAGATGGAGGATAACCCGTGTTTTGATATGATTCTGACTGCGTTTAAGACGAAGAAAATTGCGGCGAACAGCAGAAATGAATTTTCAATGCTTTTTCAGAGTGATGCAGTTGAATTTATTGCCAGGCTGGTTACAGCAGAGCATCTCGAACACGATATTTATCATATCTCATCGGGAAACAGAATTACGCAAACAGAGCTTGCAGAGCTTGTGAAAAAGAATCTGGGTGAAGGGTGCGAGATCCACGATGACACAGTCGGGACAGGACACCGCCTGGTTTTGGATGGCAGACGTTACAAAGAAGAATTTGGACAGACAATATTTGTCGGTTATGAGATGGGGATAAAGAAAGTCGCACAGTATATGAAGCGGCATGAGGAAACATTCCTGAAAACGGAGGAGTATAAGAATCAAGGCATCGGCATCTGGCATCTGATCAAAAGTATTATTCTGCTCCTGGTTCCTTATGCGGAAAATATGATCTGCTTTATTCCTTTTTTTATGTTGAATAACCGTGCGGTCGGAAGCCAGTATTTTGACAGGCTGGATTTCTATCTGCTCTATGTACTTTTGTTTGCAATCGTATATGGGCAGCATCAGGCGATTTTTTCTTCCCTTCTTGCAACGGCAGGCTACTGTTTCCGGCAGATGTATGACCAGAGTGGATTTGAAGTTCTTCTGAACTACAATACCTACGTCTGGATGGCACAGCTGTTCATTCTGGGAATGGTGGTCGGATATATGCGGGACCAGATCCGTTTTGTCAAGAATCAGGGTGAAGAAGAGATTGGATATCTGAGTGGTCAGTTAGATGATATGGCGGATATCAATGACAGCAATGTGCGGATGAAGCATATATTTGAGTCACAGATCGTCAATCATAAGGACAGTCTCGGAAAGATTTATGAAATCACATCGGCTCTGGATCGGTATGGACCGGAGGAGGTACTTTTCTATGCAGCCAGGACGCTGTCGCAGCTGATGGACAGTGCGGATGTGGCGGTATATACGATTGCGGACAAGCATTATGCGCGTCTGTTTTCTTCCACATCAAAGGCTGCAGGGAAGCTTGGCAATTCTGTCGAGTATAAGAATCTTACGGAAATCTATGAGGAGCTGAAGGAACACCGTGTGTATGTCAACAGGACACTGCATGAAGGGTATCCGATGATGGCAAGTGCCATTTACGAAGGAGATCAGATGCAGATCATCTTAATGATCTGGGGAATCCCGTGGGAGAGAATGAATCTTGCGGAGGTGAACCGGCTGACAGTTGTCGGTTATCTGATCCAGAACGCAGTGGTACGTGCGAACCGGTATCTGAATGCGCTGAAAGAGCAGCGTTATGTAGAAGGAACCCAGATCCTGGATACGAAGGCATTTACCCAGCTTGTCCATGCGTTTGAGGACGCCAAGCGAAATGGACTTACCGAATGTACGCTGGTGAAAATTGATTCGGATAAGAAGCTGGAGAAAAAAGGAAAAAAGATTTCTGTACTTTTACGGCAGAGTGATTATATCGGAACGATGGAAGACAGTCTGTATGTACTGCTTCCGAATACGGATCAGAAAAATGCAGTTTATGTGGTGAAGCGTATCCGTGAGATTGGATTTGACAGCCATGTTGTGACCAGGGAGGTGACGGCGTGATGACAGATAAAGAATGTTTCTTTGTGATTGTATGTTTGGTAAATGCCGCGATTTCCGTGTTATATCTAGTCTGGGGAATCTGTGTCGCTGTTCCGGAGAAAAATGCAGCGCAGGGAGAAGAAAATCCGGTGCTTCACGATAACCGGAGAGCTTATGTGATCCGGTTTATAGTCATGTTGCTCTGTCCGGTTACAGGTTCGCTGTTTTTCCTGGGCAGTCACTTGCTTTTCCTTTTATTTTTCCGAAGAGAGGTCGATCTGGAGGATGTGGTTTTCAGTAAAGAAAGGATCCGCCAGCATCTGAAAGCAGATGAAGAAAGAGAACGGGATATTGTTCCGGTGGAAGAAGCGCTTGCAGTAAGCGATCAGAAGTATCTGAGAGGACTGATGCTGAAGGTGCTGCGTGGTGATATCCAGGAATCACTGGAGGCGATCACCCTTGCACTTGACAGCGAAGATTCGGAGACTTCTCATTATGCGGCATCGGTTCTGCAAGATGAGCTGAATGAGTTCCGTACTTATGTGCAGAAGCTGTACGTTGAAATGCAGCATGAGGAAGAGGATGAGACAGACTGCGAAGAGATGCTGATCGGTTATATGGATGCTGTTCTGAAGCAGAAGGTATTTACCGGGGTGGAACAGAGCCGGTTTGTGGAAATGATGGATGAGGCAGCGCAGGAGCTTTACCGAAAGGATACTGCAAAGATGACACCGGCTTATTATGAGGCAGTCATACTGAGAAGTCTGGAGCTGAAGCTTTTTGAACAGGCGGGAGTTTGGTGCCAGCGTCTGGAAGAAGCATATCCGGATCAGCTGACGGCATATTCGTGCCGGATGAAGTTATATTATACAGAAGGAAAACGGAAACAATTCTTTGAAGTGCTTGACCAGATTAAAAAATCAGAGATTGTAATTGACAGCGAGACATTAGAATTTATAAGAATATTCAGTTAGGCAGGAGGTGATAAGTGATGTCGATGAGGGTGCTTTCCATGGCTCAGTTTGTGGAAATATTCTTTGCATACAGTGTGGTGACATTGCTTATTCCCGGTCTTTTGCTGAAAGAAAAGCTGAAAGAGCTTTCCTTTGCTGAGAGGCTTACCGGATATTTCCTTGCCGGTAATTTCTATTGTATTAATCTGGTATTTTTATTGGAGTTTCTTCATATTTCCTGTCGTGTGACGCTGATCTTCGGAACAGCCCTTCCATTTCTTATCCGGGGGTATAAAAAGTGTAGCGAAGTGTCATTTGGAAGAGAAAGATTTCAAAAATTCCTTCTGGGATTTAAAGCACTTCTTAGCGGAACCTATGGTGTAAAAACGCTGCTTGCAGATATTACAGCCTGGATATCTGATAAAATTCCAGAAGTAAAAATAAAAAAGATATGGAAACATATTCCGGAGCTGATCCTCTGTCTGGCGGTAGTTGCCGGGATTCTGTATGTCTATGGACTAAACAATTTTACAGAGTATGGGTATAAGGAATCGGATATGCCGGTGCATAATTACTGGATCAATCTGATGGATAAAAATCAGATTTTTAAAATGGGTGTATATCCGCATGGATTCCATTGTATGATCTATTATCTGCATGTAGTATTTGGAATCAAGACTTATGTTCTGCTGCGGCTGTTTTCGCTTGTACAGGTGCTATTTATCCATCTGGCGATCGTAGGATGCCTGCGGATGATCTGTAAGGCAAGATTTACACCATATATCGCCGCCGGACTTTACCTGATGGCAAACATATTTGGCAAAAATACTTACAGCAGATATGTATCTGCGCTTCCACAGGAGTACGGAATGCTCTTTATACTTCCGGTGGTATGTTTTGCTGTCCGCTTTTTGGATGAATATGCAGCGCATCTGAAAGAAACAGATGAAGAGAAAAAGCAGAAGAAAAAAAGAAGATCCAGATGGTATCTGGCAGGTCTGGCGATCAGCTTTTCTTTAAGCCTGACCACTCACTTTTACGATACGATGATAGCAGGGTATCTCTGCCTTGGAATTGCAGCGGGTTATTTTTTCCGGATTTTCAGATGGCGTTATCTGAGGCAGGTGGTTCTGGCAGGATTTGTCAGTATTCTTCTGGCAGTGATCCCGATGGGGATCGGTGTTGCAATGGGAAATCCGTTGCAGGGTTCGCTTGGCTGGGGACTGAATGTCATTAAAGGAAAGAGTACGTCGGATTCATCAGCAAATGCTGAGGTGGACAAGAAAGTGGTCACGACCGAGAGTGGGAAAAAAATCACGATTGTCGGAGATGTGGACGAAGAAACAATCGAGGAGATTAAAAAGCAGGTGGAGAAGCAGGCTGATGCAGCGAGTCAGGATAGTACATCTGGGCAGGATTCATCAGATTCCGGGAAAGCGTCAGGAGTACAGCAAAAATCTAAGACATCAGAAGTAATGAAGCTGACGACCAAAGAGAAAGTGAAGGGGAAATTCCGGATCATTTTTTCTGAGATCCAGACGTATGTCACGAATGAAAATCCATTTTTCGCGTGGTGTGTACTCGGTGGAGGAGCTGTTCTTCTTGTGTTCGGATTTTTTGCATTTTTACTTCGCAGGGTGGATTATGGAGCGATGCTGCTGGCGATGGCAGTATATACATTTATTATGTGTATCATGCAGTCTGCAGGAGCACTGGGATTTCCGAAACTTATGGATGCTTCCAGAAACAGTATCTTTTTTGCATATACGATCGTGGTCATCTGGGCGTTGGCGGCAGATGCAGCTGTGTATCTGCTGTTTGGCTGGTTTAGAAGAACGTGGATGATGAATCTTTCTTCCCTTCTGATCCTTGTGGCAGCCGGATGTGGGATCGCAGAAAAGGGACTTGTGAAAGAACCGGTCTATGTCAAAGCACTTGAGACAAATAGCGCAATTACCTGTCTGACCAATATCATGAATGAGGAACAGGATTTTACATGGACGATCGTATCTGCAAATGATGAACTCAGAATGGTGGAGGAAGACGGATATCATTACGAAATCTTTGATTTCCTGAAAAATATCAAAAAGGGTGAAAAAGCGAAGACATTTACGATTTCAACGAATGCGGTCTATTTTTTCATAGAGAAGATTCCGGTGAATTATGCAAGGACCGCAGACGGGATGGAACTCGGAGGCATATCTGAGAAATATGCCCGGGAACCACTTCCGGCAGAAAATGGAATCAAAGCATATGAGGGGCGGGAACGCTGGGTTACAATGTCGCATATGTATTATTGGGGACAGAAATTTATGGAGCTGTACCCAAATGAAATGGAAGTTTATTACGAATCAGACGATTTTGTCTGTTATCGATTAAAACAGAATGGAAACAGCCTGTACAATTTTGCGATTGATTATGGATATAATAATCCGAAAGTAACAACAGATCGGAACGCAGCAAAAGAAAAACAGGAGGCGAAGTAAGCATGGTATCAAAGAGAAATTTTTTCGCAATTACGATCATTATGGCGATCACTTTCTTCCTGTTTCAGTTCGTGAATATTGCGAAAGACAGATGGAATGATTATGAGACCAACAGTTATGCGGAAGACCGGAATACACTTGCAGATAAAGATTCTGCCTATGAGGTGGAAGGAACATCGGTTGTTTATATCGGGAAAGAGCAGCAGGATCGGATTGGGAATGTTGCAGCGGACTGGGCTCATTATATGAAAAAAGGATTTGCATATTATGTGTCACTTGCGGAGTTGGAAGCGGTTTTGCCAGATGACGGGGAAGGCAAACCACAGATAGTCGTGATTGATCCGGATGCGGTGAACTGGAAAGACACCCAGGAGACCAGGCGGTTGCAGGATCTGGCAGAAGAAGGAATCAATCTGGTCTTTGGGAAACTTCCGGATGTAAAGATCCTGAAGGAGAATAAGGAATTGTGTGATCTGCTTGGTATCCGGAAAATCAAAAAAGAACGCACAACGGTGAAAGGACTTCATTTATATGAAGGATTTCTACTCGGCGGAGAAAGGATCTACCAGGCTGAAACAAAGCAGGAGAAGAAGAACCAGGATATGGAGCTGACGTTTCCGTGGTTCCAGCTTGAAAGTGGAACGAAGGTATACATGAAAGGGATCCCGAAAGATAAGACTTTGAAAGAGGAAGCATATCCGGTGGTGATCTGGAGAAACAGTTTTGAAAAAGCATCTGTATTTGCAGTCAATGGAAATTACATGGAGGATGCGACCGGGCTTGGACTTCTCACGGGAATGTTGTGTGAGATGAGTGACTATGCCATTTATCCGGTTGTCAATGCCCAGAATTTAGTGATTGCCAATTATCCGGGATTTGCAGAGGAAAATGATGCGGTTATGGAGAAAATGTACAGTCAGTCGGTAAGAGGAGTGTTTCGTGATATCATCTGGCCGTCGGTGAATGCAATCCATGAAAAAAATAATATGGGACTTTCATTTATGCTGTCTCCGCAGTTGGATTATTCGGATAAAAAGGAGCCAGTCGGAAAGGACCTGCGCTATTATCTGAAGGAAATCAATGAAGCAAGAGCAGAGGCAGGACTTTCAGCAGATATGGTATCGGATACGGATATCCGGAAAAAGCTGGCAGAGGACGAGAAGTTTGTCCGGAGTGAAATGCCAGAGTTTCAGTTTGCATCCTTCTATCAGGGAAAGTTAGGTGAGAAGGAGCTTGCAAAGGCATTGGAGCAGCCGGTGCTGCAAAATGTCTGTACAGTGATCAAAGCCCAGGATGATCAAAGCAATCTTTTGGATTATGAAAATAAAAATGTAACAGGTCAGAGAGTGGTGTCGGATGGTTTTTCGCATACCTACAGTGAAGATTTCCGGGTAAAAAGTATCGAGACAGCGCTTGGGTACAGCAGCGTTCTGGCAGATATGAGCCAGATTGTCTATCCCGAAAGTGAGAAAGATGGATGGGAGAAGTTTTCCGAGAAACTGTCGGCGAACATCAGCACCTACTGGAAGGATTTTCAGGGATTTGATGGAACAACCGTTTCAGAGTGTGATAAGCGGATCCGGAATTTTCTTTCTCTTTCCTACAGGGAAGAGCGGAAGAATAATATCATTATGCTGGAAAAAGAAGGGACGGATGAGCCGGCCTGGTTCATTTTGCGGATCCATAATGAAGAGATTGAAAAAATGGGTGGCGGAAGTTACAAAAAGCTGGAAGAGGGTGTCTGGCTGATTCAGGCAGACAGCAACAACGTGATCCTGAATCTAAAGAGCTCAGAGACACAGAAGTACTACTAAGAAGAGGAGAGACTGTGAGAGTATGTATTGTTGCAGAAGGATGTTATCCTTTTGTTGTCGGAGGTGTATCCAGCTGGGTACACAGTTTGATCAATTTATTTCCAAATACGGAGTTTGTGGTCCTTGCAATCGTGGCAAATCGCTCTCTGCGTGGCAAATATGTATATGAGCTGCCAAAAAATGTGACGGAGGTTCATGAGGTCTATCTGGATGATGTGGACTGGAGTGCATCGAAAAAGCGCAGAAAGAGAATGAAAAAGGAACAGTACCAGGCACTTCGCGGACTGATCCTGAATCAGAAGATCGAGTGGAATCTTTTATTTGATATATTTCAGGAGGAAGATATATCGCTGAATGATCTTTTGATGGGGGAGGATTTCTTAAGAGCAGTTATGGAGTGCTACCGGTTGAAATACAGTCAGGTCGTATTCTCAGATTTTCTGTGGACCATGCGGTCGATCTATCTGCCACTTTTTATTATCATGAAGGCAGATATTCCGAAAGCGGATCTGTATCACTGTGTGGCGACCGGTTATGCAGGGGTACTTGGCAGCATGGCGAAGCATCGTTATGGCAGCCGGATCCTCATTTCCGAGCATGGGATCTATACCCGCGAGAGAGAAGAGGAGCTGATCAAGGCGAAGTGGGTGCAGGGAATCTATAAGAATATCTGGATCGAGCAGTTCCGGAAGATGTCAAAGCTGGCATACACGGAGGGCAGTCTGGTCACAAGTCTTTTCGAGCATGCAAGAAAGCTGCAGATCGAACTGGACTGCCCGGAAGAAAAGACGATGGTCACACCAAATGGGATCCGGGTACAGAATCTGCAGAATCTTTCCGAAAAAACGAAGGAAGATGAAGGTTTTATCAATATCGGAGCCGTTCTTCGTGTGACGCCGATCAAGGATGTGAAGACGATGATACAGGCGTTTGGATTTGCAAAGAAGCGAGAGCCACATTTGAAACTCTGGATCATGGGACCTTGTGATGAGGACGAGCAGTATGCCGAAGAGTGCTTTGAACTGGCAGAGTCCATGCAGCTCAAGGATATCGTGTTTACCGGCAGGATCAATGTCCGGGATTACCTGGGCAGAATGGATATGACGATCCTTACGAGTATCAGTGAGGGACAGCCGCTGACAATCCTGGAGGGATTTGCGGCGCATAAGGCGGCAATCGCAACAGATGTTGGAAACTGCCGTGGACTGCTTTATGGTGAAAGTGATGACTATGGGGCAGCCGGAATTGTCACTCATATCATGAACGTGGAGGAAATCGCCCAGGCAATGGTCGATCTGGCGCAGAAAAAAGAGATGCGCCTTCAGATGGGCGAGAATGGATACCGGAGAGTGATGGCGAAATACCGGATTGAATATATGCAGGAAACTTATTGGAAAATTTACCGGGATTTTGCAAAAAGTATGAACCTGGAATGGAACGAAGAGGCGGTAACTGTTCCGGATATAGAGCAGGAACCGGCAGAAAGGGGAAGATAAGATGGCTGGAATTGGCATACGGCTGAACCGGATATTTGAAAAGAATACACTGACTACAGACTTTTTAGGGTTTGCATACAGTACGGTAGCGACGGTAGCACCGATGCTGGTAATCATCATCAACCTGACCTGCATGGGAGCCGTGCTGGGGGTTGATAAGATCGGCTACGCGCAGCGGGAACTTTTTTCCTGTACGATGCTGTACATCTTCATTTTTGCGCTTTTGACGGCAGCTCCGTTCAATGCAGTACTTTCCCGGTATATGTCCGATGTGATCTACGAAGAGCGGTATGAAGACATCCGTCCCTGCTATTATCTGGGAATGATGATCAATCTTATTTTCAGCTGTCTTCTGGGAATCCCGTTTTGTATCAGAGAACATCTTATTGGAAAAGTTTCTGTAGCCTATACCTTTGCAGGATTTTGCGGATATGTCAGTCTGGTCCTGGTGTTTTACTCCATGCTCTATCTGTCCATCTGCAAGGATTATCAGAAGATTTCCTGGTTTTATTTTCTGGGGATGGCAGAAGCCTTTGTATGTGCCGTGATCCTGCGGTATTTGCTTAAGTGGGGCGTGACACAGAGCATGCTTACCGGAATGGTGACAGGATTCTTTTTTACAGCGATTCTTGAACATGCACTTGTGAAGCGGTATTTCGTAAAAAACAGTAACCGTTACAGACCGGTACTTCAGTATTTTCGGAGGTACTGGCAGCTGGTGGTGACAAATTCCCTGTATATTCTGGGATTATACATCCATAATTTTGTGTTCTGGACAACCGATCTTCGGATGACGGTTGCAAAAAGTTTTGTATGTAATCAGTCTTATGATATGGCGAGCTGTCTTGCAATGTTTACGAATCTGTCGGCAACAGTTATTTTTATTACAAGGGTAGAAATGCATTTTCACGAAAAGTACAAACGCTATTCAGAAGCTGTGATCGGAGGTCGGGGAGCAGATATCGAAAATACAAAGCGCCGTATGTTCCGGCAGCTGGCAAGTGAACTGATGAATCTTGCCAGGATCCAGTTTATCATATCGGTTGTGATCTATCTGCTGTGTATTATATTTCTTCCGGGAATGGGAATTTCAGGAATGACGATGAAGATCTATCCTCTGCTTGCGGCCGGTTATTTTGTATTGTTCCTGATGTATGCGGCGATCATTTTCCTGTATTATTTTAATGACCTTACAGGAGCTGTCCGGACGGCAGTGCTTTTCTGCGGGGTGACATTTGTGGGAAGTATGTTTTCCACACATCTGACAGAAATCTGGTATGGAACAGGGTTGCTGGAAGGTACATTTGCAGGCTGGTGCAGTGCATATACCAGACTTCGCTGGGTAGAAAAAAACATGGATGTGCATATTTTCTGCAAGGGTGATCTGATCCCGAGGGGTAAAGGAAGGATGCCATCCGGAAAAGTATTTGACAGAAAAAAGATGCTGGGGTGCACAACAGGAAAGGAAGGACTAGATGAATACAGCAATCATGATTAAAACGGGGCTTGTTATTACCGGAATCGTAATCATGGCACTTACATTTTTTCTGCATGCCATCCGTAAGATGACGGTCAATCTGGCAGTTGTGTGGGAATTCCTTGGGGTGGCAGCAATTCTGACCGGTGCGGTTCCGGCATTTTCTGGCTGGTGCCATTTGCTGGCGCGAGGAACGGCCATTGCGATGTTTGTAATCGGAATTCTGGTCGTGTGGGGAGGATATCAGCTTTGTATTCTGATCTCCGCATTATCTATGAAGAATCAGGAGCTTGCGATGCAGGTGTCACTGCTCAATCAGGAAAATGAAAAAATACTAAAAGAACTGGAAAAAATAACAGAAGAGAAGTAAAAAAGATGAAGAAGATACTATTTGTGATCAATACACTGGGGCGTGGAGGCGCAGAAACAGCGCTGCTCGAGCTTCTGTATACACTGGAAGGACAAGGGGAATATGAGATTTCCCTTTACGTACTGATGGGGCAGGGGGAGCTGAGAAAGAGGCTTCCGGATCGGGTGAGACTTCTGAATTCGTCTTTTAGTGAGGACTCAGTGTTGTCCAAAAAGGGGAAATATAAAATGGTGTGGGCTGTCTGCAGGGCGTTTATAAGAAACGGACATCTGGCAGGCAAGATCAGATATGCCGAAAGAATCCTCCGGGATATGCGAAAGATAAAACAAATCCAGCCGGACAAGATCCTGTGGAGGGTTCTTTCTGATGGAAGTGAACGCTTTGATGAGACCTATGATCTGGCGGTTGCCTATCTGGAAGGTGGATCAACCTATTATGTGGCAGATCATGTAAAGGCAAAGAAAAAGGCGGCATTTGTGCATATTGATTATGAAAGCAGTGGATATACAAGGCAGATGGACAGGGAATGCTATCAGAAGATGGATCGGATCTTCACGGTGTCGGATGAGGTGAGGGAACATTTCCTGAAGATTTATCCGCAGTATGCGAAAAAGACGGAGGTATTTCACAATATCATTAATCAGGAAAGGATACGGAGATTTGCCGGAAAGGGAGAAGGGTTTCGGGATCATTATGACGGAATCAGGATCCTGACGGTGGGGAGGCTGACTTATCAGAAAGCGTTTGATATTGCGATCGAGGCAATGAAGCTGGTGAAGGATGCCGGATACCGGGCCAGATGGTATGTGCTTGGAGAAGGAAACGACAGAGAGATGCTGGAGAAGCAGAGAGAGGAGCTTGGCCTTACCGGGGATTTTTTGATGCCTGGGGCAGTCGCCAATCCGTTTCCGTATTTTAAGCAGTCAGACATCTATGTCCATGCGAGCCGGTTTGAAGGAAAAAGTATTGCAATCCAGGAAGCGCAGACTCTTGGATGTGCGATTATTGCATCTGATTGCAATGGGAACAGGGAACAGATCATAGATGGCGAAGACGGATTGCTCTGTGAACTGACGCCTGAGAAAGTTGCAGAGGCGATCATCCGGCTGATCGGAGATAAGGAGTTAAGACACAGGCTTGGAAGCCGGTCGAAAGAGAAAAAAACAGAGTACAGGGAAGATATTCAGAAATTACTGAAAATGGTGAATGGATCAGAGGCAGGATAACAAGAGATGAAGAAAAAAGAATTGTTGGTAATTATTCCGGCATACAATGAAGAAACAAATATTGTCAGAGTACTGGATGATCTGGAGCAACCGGAGATCGCAGAGATTGCAGATGTGCTTGTGATGAATGACGCATCTTCCGATGCGACGAACTGGATCGTCAAGGCAAGAGGACACGCACTGGTCACGCATGTATTTAAACTGGGCTACGGAAGTGCTCTGCAGCTCGGATATAAATATGCGATCAGGAGAGGATATCGATATGTGATCCAGATGGATGCAGACGGTCAGCATGATGCGTGCAATATCCCGGTTATCTATAAGAGACTGCGGGAAAAGGATGCAGACGGGAACTATCCGGATATCGTTCTCGGTTCGAGATTCATGGAGGGAAGTGCTGAATTTCCGGTATCATCGGCGAAGAAGCTTGCATTTAAGCTGTTCCGTGTTATGATCCGGCTTGTGACAGGAAGGAAGATCGCAGATCCGACAACAGGACTGCAGGGTCTGAGCTGGAAAGCCGTGCTGTATTATTCAAAATACAATCATTTTGATGATAAATATCCGGACACGAACATGATCATGCAGATGATCCTTTTAAAATTTAATGTGGTGGAAATACCGGCAGTGATGCATGCACGGGAATCCGGAGAAAGTATGCATTCAGGATTGAAGCCAGTCTGGTATATGTTCCGTATGTTTTTCAGTGTACTTGCTGTGGTGTTCCGTTGCAAAATATTGAAAATAGATGAAGGAGCTGGACAAAAAGGTGATAACAAATCTGAATATCGTAAAAAAATTTCATAAAGCACCTCTTGTGGAGGCACTCAAAAAGGTGGAAAATCCGGGAACCGGATGGTATCATCTGTACACGTTTGATGCCACATGCGCAGATCCGGTGCTTTATGTTGCCTGCGAGGAAGAGGAAATAGTACTTCTGCTGATTGATATCGGTGGTTTCCGCGGAAAAGAACTTTCCACAGAAGCCCTATTGTCCATCAGGCAGATTTTTTATTTTTTTAAAGAAAAGAAAAAGGATATGATCGTCCGGTTTGCCTATGATACCGAAGGAAAAGGGATGGAAAAGGAACCGGAAAGCGGCAGAATCGTACTGGAGCATATCCGGCAGCTTGGCACGGTCATCAGGGAGTATCAGAGCTGGATTCTGGTCGTGCAGGGACTCCTGGTCGGCAGTTGGGGAGAAATGCATGATTCGAAGTATTTGACAAAGAAGTGGCTGATAAGGCTTGCAGAAGAGATGCTGAAAGCAACGGATAGCCAGTGCCATCTGGCGGTCCGAAAACCTGCGCAGCTGCGGTGCATAGAAGAAGCGTTGGGAGAAAAAGCAAAGAGGAATCTGACGCTTTTTGATGATGGAATCTTTGGCTCTGAGACTGATCTGGGAACCTATGAGAGCAGTCCGGAAGCCCGGATGCGGGAACTTTCCTGGATGGAAGAAAATCTGTCGAATGGTTATATTGGCGGAGAAGTTCTGGCTGTGCAGGGGATGGACGAACCAGTATGGATAGATGGAAAAAGGGCGGAGGCAGATTTTCGGAAAATGCATATCAGTTATCTGAACAGTGTCCATCAAAAAAAGATTCTGGACGGTTGGAAAAAAGAAACGATGATGTGGCAGGAAAAACAGGTTTCTGCGTATGAATATCTGGGGGCACATCTGGGATACCGGTTTGTGGTCCGCGATGTGCGTTTTTGCAGAGGTGTCCTGAAGATCCGGATTGAAAATACAGGTTTTGCCAATTTGTGTGAGGATGCAATATGCAGACTGCAGATCTATGCAGAGCATGGAAAGACTGAACGAATGATCGAGACAGACCCGAAAAAATGGGAATGCCGTAAGGAAAACACTCTGGAGATCCGGCTCGCAAAAGAGGAGCAGAGAAAAGGAACCCGTTATCTTCTGCAGCTTTTCCGCAAAAAGGATGGAAGAAGCATCCGGTTTGCCAATCAAGGTGCAGAAGACGGGGTTTTACTTGGTAATTTTTGATAAGAGTGTGTCTATGGTCAAAGTTCCGATCTGATAGCCGGTGGTATTATGTGGAAGATCGGATGCAAGCAGGATCTCCCGGTTCGTGGATGGATCAGTCAGCTTCAGTGTAAGAGTATAACTGGAAGGCTCAAGATGCAGGTCTGCAAGTGAGGCTTTCAGGGTAACGCTTTTGCCGGAAATCCAGGTACGGGTATCGGTATCGATTGGAATCGTGTATTGCCAGGTCCCATCTGCAGAGGTTACGGTAAGTGAGACCAAAAGCGGTCGGTAGCAGCTGGAAAAGCCCTTATTTTCAACGGTTATAGATACTTGTCCAGGTGAAAAAGCGGACGCCGTAAGGACATAACGATAACCCAGATGGCAGCTGATATAGTCGTAGCCGGTCATGCCATGATAGAGCAAATCGGAACCGGAGTACAGGGATGTTTTCCATTTTTTATTGATTACGTCAGGATCATAATCCTTGTTGAGATAAGATACATGCATGGTCTGAAGTGTCTGGATTGCCGCATCCAGATCATTACGGCTGTTTGGTGTGATTACTTCCCCGCCATTTGGGACATACTGGCACAGCTTGTCCTGGAAGGTCAGCTCATCCGCGCGCGGCCAGGCTTTGGAATAATCTGAGGTATCTGATGTAGAATCCCCATAGGTACCGGTGTCGGTCGGAGAGCCAAGCATCCCGTCATTGTAAAGCCCAAGGCGTGAAGCGAGAGATCCGCTGTAGGCATCTGATTCAGGAAGAGGGGAAGCGGTTTTTAAAATTGTGCGAAGCTGCGCCGGGGTACGGACTGACAAAAAGATGGATGGATCCGTAAGAGAGGCAAGCTTTTCAGTCAGGGCGGTCAGGTCATTACCGGAGAGATAATCTGAGTGGTTCATCTCACCCCAGTTGCCGACAAAAATTCCCTGGAGTAGGTAAATGGAGTTGGCATACCGGTTGATAACCGGGGCAAGCTGCTCCATATGTCGCTCAATCTGGCTGCGCAGGGCAGGCTCTGTCTGGAGATTGTTGCCATCCCAGTCGTAGACAAAGCGGAGAATCAACTGTTTTTGAGTATCTGACCAGCTGGAAAACAGCTGATCCAGCCGGGAAAGACCGTCTTCGGAGATGTCACAGTCCGCATAATTGCCGAGATTGATCTCCAACAGGACAAGCTCGGTTGGAGAATCTGTTCCCAGATAGGATGTGGGGACAGAAAGGGGTTCTGAATCAGAAAGCGTATAACCGATCAGAGAGTACCAGCCAATATAAGGATTGGAGAGAATGGTGGTGGTCTCTAATAGAGGTGAGGGTGTGTACACAGACACTTTTTTTAAATGTGCAGCAGACAGACCTGTGCAAATCACGAGAACCAGGATTATGGGAATGCCGGCTTTTATAAATTTATGTTTTATTCGCATAGAACAATATCACTCCTGTGAAAAAGATAAATTTATCATAGCATTTTAGAAGGAGAAATGCTATGATAACGTGGAAATCGTAACAGAATGAAAGGACAGTAGAAGGGTGAAGGAAAAAACAAGAACAGAATATTCCGTTATGAATACGAGTGTTGCATTTGTGGCGCAGATTGTCGCAATTCTGATGGGATTCTTTACAAGAGTTGTCTTTACCAGAACCCTTAGTGAGGGCTACGTGGGAATCAACGGACTTTTTACAGACATTCTGAACATTTTATCCCTGTCAGAACTTGGTGTTGGGACTGCGATCACTTTTGCCCTGTATGAACCGATCGCCAGAAAGGACGTGAAAAAGCAGCAGATTCTGATGCGGATGTTCCGCAGTTGTTACCGTATGACAGCCGTGTTTGTACTTGCCGCAGGGCTGCTTCTGATTCCGTTTCTGGATATTCTTATGAAAGACAGACCGGATGTGGATCATCTGCTTCTGATCTATCTCTTATACCTTTTCAATTCGGTGATCTCTTATCTGGTGATCTATAAAAAAACACTGGTGGCGGCACATCAGATGAATTATCTGACGGTGCTTTACCATAATGGTTTTTTGGTGCTTCAGGATGTCTGCCAGATTCTTGTACTTTTGCTGACCGGGAATTTCATTCTGTTTTTAATAGTTGCTATTCTGTGTACCTTTGCGGGTAATGTTTGCATGTCACATAAGGCAGATGCACTTTTCCCGTATCTGAAGAAACCGTGTGCCGGACAGCTTTCGGCGTATGAGAAAGACCAGATCGGAAAAAATGTTAGAGCGATGATGATGCATAAGCTTGGGGGTGTGGTGGTAAATAATACAGACAATCTTCTGATTTCCAGCTTTGTCGGAGTCGTCAGTGCAGGAATTTATTCGAACTATTTTCTGATCATCGGCTCGGTAAGACAGGTGCTGGATCAGGTATTTCAGGGCGTTGCGGCGAGTGTCGGGAATCTGGGTGCGATGGAGTCAAAGGAGAAAGTGCAGAAGATATTTGAACTGCTCTTTTTTATTGGACAGTGGGTGTACGGGCTTGCTGCAATCTGTCTGTTTGAACTTTTGAATCCGTTTGTGGAACTGACATTTGGGAAGAAATATTTATTTACGAGAGAAATCGTATGGATCCTGTGTGTGAATTTTTTCATTAACGGAACGAGAAAAGCAGTGATCATCTTCAAGGAATCGATGGGTGCATTCTGGTATGACAGGTATAAGGCGGTTGCAGAAGCACTGCTGAATCTGGGAATTTCCATCCTGTTAGTCTTGAAATGCGGAGTTTTTGGAGTGTTTGCAGGAACCTTTTGCAGTACAGTAATGACTTCGGTCTGGGTAGAGCCATATATTCTGTTCAGGTACCGGTTTGAAAAGGCACCTGCCCGGTTTTATCTGCGTTATGCGAGGAATCTGCTGGTGATGGCAGGGGTATGGTTTGTTACCGATTGGTGTTGTCAGATGTTTTTAGGTGGGCCATTGAAGAGTTTTCTTGTGCGTCTGGGAATCTGTGTGGTGGTACCGGACCTGCTTTTGTGGCTGGTATACAGAAGAACCGAAGAGTGGCAGAAGGTAGTGGAATTGATGAAAAGGATTGTCGGAAAGCTATGGTTGACAGAAAAGAAAAATTAGTTTCGGTGATCGTGCCGGTGCATAATGCAGAAAAATATCTTGAAGAGGCGGTGGAAAGTGTCCGGAAACAGACATACACAGACTGGGAACTGATCCTTGTGGAAAATGGTTCGGCAGACCAGAGCCTTGAACTGTGTCTTGTATATGAAAAGAGAGATCCACGGATTCGGACAATCTGCGAATCAGTCAGAGGAATTGCAGCTGCCCGGAACTGTGGGATGCAGGAAGCCAGAGGAACGAGACTGATGTTTCTGGATTCGGATGATTATCTTGCAGATCCGAAGACGATAGAAAGGCTTGTCTGTGCGATGGACAAGGAAGATGCGGATATCGTAGTCTGTAATTATGCAAGGCTATGGGGTGGAAAGATTCTTCCGGCGATGGACTGCAGGATCTTACAGGAATGGAAGCCTGGAAGTGCAGAATTCCGGTTTCAGGGATTCTTTTCAGCCGGAATACTTTCCTATGTCTGGGGAAAATTATACCGCAGAGAATTTCTGGAACAGCACGAACTCCGGTTCCGGGACTATGTATATGCAGAAGATAAGATGTTCAGTATGCAGTGCTATGTGAGAGAGCCGGTCTATGCATTTGTCAGAGAAACGGGCTATATTTACCGTAAAAATGAAGCATCGGTTTCTTATCGCTACCGGGAGGATTTCAGGAAATGCTGGCCGCAGATTGCGCATGATCTGGAATCTTTTCTGGAAAAGCAGCGGAGAACGGAATATGAAGATCTGGTGCGATATACAATTTTCTTTGCCGCATTTTTTGATGCAAAAATGGAGTACATCCGGCAAGGAAGATCTTTAAAGGCAGTCTGGAAAATATTGAAAATGTATGGAGAAGATTCTCTTGCCAGAAGAAGTTTTCGGATATTTGCATATGGGAAAGGTCTGGAAAGACCAAAGGCAAAATTGTGGAATATGATGATAAGAGGATTTGCGACAGCCATGCATCTGCATCTGTATCTGCCGCTTGCAGTCGGAATCATGCTTCTGGTCGACTGCCGGATCGATGAGAGACTGTCGGATACCGGAATGAGAGAATAGACGGCAGCTAAGTGTGCAATCTGCGCAGCAGAGCACAGAATCTGTGAAAAAACGGACGGACCGGGCAGAGAAAAAGCCAGATGGAAGTCAGAAAGCGGTACAGTGGATTCTGGACAGAAAACTGTCGCCCGTTCCGGATAACTTCGGTAAGCCTGCCGCGGAACTGATCCGGGCGAAGGGGTCCCTCAATCTCTGACTGATTGTCACCGACCAGATAAAAGCCTTCTTTTGTTATACGGCAGATCCGGTGAAGGACAAGGATTCCCCGGTCACGGCGGTAGAGTGCCACATCATTCCGGTGTAGTTTGTCCGGGGTGACAGGTTCAATGACCGCTTCATCACGCCCCGGAATAAAAAGAGGATACATACTGTACCCCTGTGGTTTGATACGGATTGGATGTCCGGTGGCAAGAAGCTGTTCGATATCGTATTTGTATTGACTGGTATCTGCTGTATGATTCATAGAGTGTTTCTGTCCTTTCTGATCGTTCTGTAGACCAGTATAACATCTGGAATCCAGAAAAACCAGATAAAGGTTCAGGTTTATTCAAAATTGAGGCGATTCGTGGTACAATGAAAGTCTGGGAAGAAAAAGAACGGGTTGTGGATAAAAGGAGTAGTTATGATAAAACGTCAGAATGGTTATGTATTAAAAAAAATAAAGGGCACTGCGTATCTGCTCCCGTATGGACAGAACATTGCAGATCAGAAAAGAGGACTCATTTTCAATGAGACAGGAGAGGTAATCTGGAATTTTCTGGATAAAGAGAAAACATTGGAGGAAATCATCGAAGCGGTGGCTGCTTATTATAAAATCCCTGTTTCGGACAGGGAAGAACTTGGCAAAGATGTAGAGGAATTTGTCAGTCAGCTTCTGGGAATGGGAATTTTAAAGGAAGAACTAAAAAAAGGAAAAGAACCATTTTATCATTGTATGAAGATTGGCGGAATTTGTATAAAACTATGCGGACCGGCAGACATATTTCCAAAACAGTTTGCCTCTTTTTTCTGTGAAGAGGAAGAAGCAGATCAGATCATTGAGGTGAAAGTCTTGGTTCCGGCAAATAAGCCAAATGGAAACGTACTGATCCGCAATAAAGAAATGAGTATCTGTGAGTGTGATGAAGGATATCTGGTGCTTTTTCATCAAATGAAAAATGTACTGGAAGGCTATATGACGAAGGATGGAAGTTATGTACGGATCCACGCACTGATGCCGCAAAATGAAGAAGAAAAGGACAATCTTTTCCACGCGATCCGGCTGTTTTATCTGTATCTGGCGCAGAAAAAGGGATTTTATGCAATCCATTCGGCCTCTATTTTATACCAGAACAGGGCATGGCTTTTTTCGGGACATTCCGGTATGGGAAAATCTACACACACGGAACTCTGGCATGAACGGGTTCATACGCCTTATCTGAACGGAGATCTGAATCTGGTTGGAATAGAAAATGGGAAGCTGAAGGTCTATGGAATGCCATGGTGCGGAACTTCCGGGATTTTCACAACAAGTACACAGGAGCTTGGCGGAATCGTCCTGCTTGGAAGGGATGATTATGATCATCTGGAAAGGCTAGGGGAAGCAGAAAAAATCGTCCGTGTGATGCAGCGCATGATCTCACCGGCCTGGACAGAAGAACAGATGGAAAAAAATCTTGATTTTGCAGGGCAGATCGTAGAAAACAGTCCGGTATATTATCTGAAATGTACGAAAAATCCGTCAGCGGTAGAAACGATCAAGGCACAGATAGACCAGATGGAGGCAGAAGGATAAATGAAAAAAAAGATACAGCTGTTCTGGAAGCATCTGAAGGCAGGGACATTCCAGAAAATGTGGATGCAGACAAAATGGATTTCTCAGTATGCACGCCGCTATTGGAAGGCGATGATTGTGTACACAGCACTTGGCCTTGCAGGAACGGGCGTTTCGCTGATCTCAAGCCTGATCTCAAAAGACCTGGTTGATATTATTACCGGGCATCAGACTGGAAAGCTTCTCAGTACATTTGCTGCGATGATCGGGTTTTCCATTGCAAATATTCTGGTTTCGCAGGCATCCGGTTATGCGTCGACCTTTATCAATCTGAAAGTGGATGCGGAGATCAAGAATGATATTTTTGCAAAAATGATGGTGACAGACTGGGAGTCACTGACGGCGTATCACACCGGTGATCTGGTGACGAGGTGGAGCTCGGATGCATCCAATATCTCAAGTGGGATTTTGAACTGGATTCCGAATTTGATCATCTATACGGTACGTTTTTTCAGTTCACTGGCGATTGTGGTTTATTATGACCCAAGTTTTGCAGTCTTTGCTTTAATCGGAATTCCGTTCAGTGCATTGCTTTCAAGACCGCTGCTTCGGAGAATGCGTAATAATAATGAGCGCAGTGCGGCGATGAATGCAAAGCTTTACGGATTCAATCAGGAGACCTTTTCTAATATCCAGACGATTAAGGCATTTGACCTGATTTCTTTTTATATCGACCGGCTGAAAAATCTGCAGAAGGAGTATATCGGGATGCGTCTGGAATTTCAGAAAATGTCAATGCTGACTTCGGTTCTGATGTCGCTGATCGGATTTGTTGTGTCTTACAGCTGTTACGGATGGGGAATTTATCGTGTCTGGAGTGGCGTGATCAGTTATGGTACGATGACCATGTTCCTGTCCCTTTCAGGGAATCTTACCAGTTCTGTAAATTCGCTGACCGGTCTGATTCCGTCGGCAATTTCCCTGACAATTTCGGCAGGGCGTCTGATGGATATCGTGGAAATGCCGCAGGAGGATTACAGCCGGGACAGCGAAGTCCGGGCATTTGAAAATACATACCGTGCCGGAGGAATCGGACTGGATATGCAGGAACTGAGCTATCGGTATAATACAGGAACGGAAGTATTTTCGCATGCGACGGTAGAGGCGTATCCACATGAGATCGTGGCACTTGTCGGTCCATCCGGAGAGGGAAAGACAACGATGCTACGGCTGATCTTGTCCCTTTTAAAATCACAGGGTGGGGATGCATGGGTGTGCGCCGGAGAAGACAGAAGCAAAAAGCTTGCAATGTCTCCGTCAACCAGAAAACTATTTTCTTATGTACCGCAGGGAAATACGATGTTCTCTGGTACGATCGCGGAAAACCTGCGCAATGTAAAGCCTGATGCGACAGATGCAGAAGTGATCGAAGCACTGAAGCTTGCGGAAGCATGGGAGTTTGTAGAAAAGCTTCCGGATGGAATCGACAGTGTGGTAAAGGAACGTGGCGGTGGCTTTTCGGAAGGACAGGCACAGCGGCTTTCTATTGCGAGGGCACTTCTTCGAAAGTCTCCGATCCTGCTTCTGGATGAGGCGACTTCCGCACTTGATGTGGCAACCGAGCGGCGTGTGTTAAAGAATATCATGGCAGATACCTATCCGAGAACCTGTATCGTGACTACTCACCGGCCGACTGTGCTGAATATCTGTACACGGGTATATGCAATCCGGGATAAGAAGTGTGAGGTGTTGGGGGAAGAAGAGATTGCGAAGATGGTGAAGGATTTTTAGAGGAAGAAAACCTGGAATTAAAGAGCAAAAAAGAGAGTTTCCAAAAACAACAGATTCTGGAAACTCTCTTTTCCTATAGGTAGATTTAGAATTTTTAGTAGTGTTTAAAATTAGTCAGTGATACTTACGCCTGTAATAGCAAGACCTGTATCAGATGTGACTACAAGATCACCAAATCCAATGTTGTCCATTTACCTGAATGTGGTAATCACCACGTCCGGTCTCAGGTGTCTGATGGATATAAGCAGATGCTGTATAACATCCGCTTGCAGCGTATACGCCTTCGGCTAAGCCTATATCTATTGTTACGACTGGTTTTGAATATGTTTTCTTTATATAGAATACAATCTAAAAAAGAGTCAATATTTTTTGAGAAAAAATGCAGTTTTGTGCAATAAAAATATAACAGCCTCAAACGAAGCTGTTATATGAAATCCTTTATATTAGAGTACAGAATAAGAAAAATCTTTCATTTTTAAGTTATCAATGGATGTTCCATGATTCAGATGAACACCGATTGTAAGTGGATTCTCAGCAGTACTTGCAAAGGTAAGAGTTGCGGTCTGTCCTGAACATGTTGCATTCACAGATGCATCAGTTGTTTCAACCTGGTCAATTGTATCATTGAAATTGATAACCAAAGTGATCGTACCATCAATATCGGACCAGTTTGCCATAGCAAGTCCTTTTCCACCATTGGTTCCCCAGCGGTCCCACACGCCATGGTAATCAACATTGAGTGTTCCCTTGGATGCACCGCTTGCAGCATATATTCCTTCTGAAATTTCATTATCTATAGAAATTACTGGTTTTTTATAAATTTTCATCATTACAAATTACCTCCTAAATCCAGTTAATCTTAGCTGATGTAATTATATGGATTCTAAAAGAGAAAGTCAATAGATAATGTATAAAAAAATAAACAAGGATATATGAAATCAACAGGTTTGATTTATTGACATTTGTAAGAGTTGATTGTAAGATATTTGCGTGCGCAAATAGTTGCATAGATGAAGGAGCATTTGCCATAAAATGAAGGAGAAAAGATATGACTTCTGAATTACATAAGGTTCAAAGACCGATGAAAGATCTGGTAAAGTGGACAGCTATATTGAGTTTGAATCTGAACAGTCTGTTGGACAGAAGGCTGGAGACATTTGGAATCAACAGCAGCCAGTTTGTTTATATATTGAAAGTATGCAGGAGCCCGGGAATAACGAGAGAATGCATTTTCCATGAGATTTATCGGAATCCGAGCAATATAAGCAGAGCACTTACCCAACTGGAAGAAAAAGGGTATATGACGAAGGAACCAAGTCGGGAAGACCGGAGAACCTGTCATTTATATCCGACTAAAAAGGCGCAGGAGACTTATGAGCAGATCGAGGAAATCCTGTCCGGATGTGATCAGGAGATTATGGAAATATTTTCAGAGGAAGAGAAAGAGATATTTCCGGGAATTTTGCAGAAAGCAGCACTTCGGGCAGTTGAGCTGAATGAAAAGGAGAGGCTATAAAGGTGAGAGATAAAAAGGCAAATACAGTGAATGAGCAGGACAATCCGCTTGGCTATGAAAAGGAATCAAAACTACTGGTTGGATTTGCGATTCCATGCATTATTTCCATGCTGGTAACAGCTCTTTACAATATTGTAGATCAGATTTTCATTGGTCAGGGTGTTGGAATGCTGGGAAATGCAGCAACGAATATTGCGTTTCCGCTTTCTACTTCCTGTACGGCAATCTCACTGCTGCTTGGAATCGGCAGTGCGACCAATTTTTCATTGAAGCTTGGTGCAGGAGAAGAAAAAGAATCTGCAGAGTATGCGGGAAATGGAATTTGCCTGATGGCAATTTTCGGGATTGCACTTTTTGCAGTAACGACGATTTTTCTAACTCCGATGCTGAAATTCTTCGGTGCCACATCGGAGGTACTTCCGTATGCACAGGAATATACACGGATCACGGCAATTGGCTTTCCATTTCTGATCGCAAATACGGGGATGAGTAAGCTGATCCTTGCGGATGGAAGTCCGCGGTATTCGATGACATCTATGCTGGTGGGTGCTATTGTAAATACAATTCTGGATCCGATTTTTATTTTTGGGCTGCATATGGGAATGAGGGGCGCAGCACTTGCTACGATCATAGGACAGATCGTTTCGTTCTGCATCAGTCTGCGGTATATGTTCCATTTTAAAACGATCCGGCTTACAAAGGAAAGTTTCCATATGACGGGAAGACATATCGAGAATATTTTCAAATTCGGTGCCAGTGCCTGCTTTAACCAGATTGCAATGACGATCGTACAGATCGTACTGAATAATACATTGTCGCATTATGGAGCACAGTCTGTATATGGCGGTGACATTCCGCTTGCCTGTGCCGGGATCATTACAAAAGTAAATATGATCTTTATGTCATTTGTTATCGGAATTTCCCAGGGAATCCAGCCGATTATCGGCTTTAACTATGGCGCAGAGAAGTATGAACGGGTACGGAAAAGCTACCTGCTCGCACTTGGAACTGCAACCGCTCTTTCCGGAATTGCATTTTTCTGTTTCCAGGTATTCCCGAGACAGATCATCAGTGTATTTGGTTCGGGAAGTGAGCTGTATTTTCAGTTTTCAGAGCGGTATTTCCGGATCTATATGTTCCTTACGCTTATCAATGGAATCCAGCCGGTTACATCGAACTTTTTCAACTCCATCGGAAAATCGCAGCTGGGTGTATTTATGTCCCTGACAAGACAGATTCTCTTTTTATTGCCGCTGATCGTGATCTTTCCATTGTTTATGGGAATTGACGGGGTTATGTATGCCGGACCAATTGCAGATGCGGCAGCAGCAATCGTCTGCGGATATTTCATGGTGAGGGAGCTTAAGGAACTTTCTGTGATGGATAAGAAGAAAAAAGAAGAAAGTGCAGCGCTGAGCTGATGAAAAAGACGGTTCTTTTATGGGAACTGTCTTTTTTATTAACAGGGAATAGGTTGGGATTGATTCAGAAAAGAATTTTGTATATACTGATTAGTAAGAAAAACGAAATGAGATGATGACTTGAATATTGAGATTGTTATTCCAGTTTTCCGACCAGATGGACGACTGAAAATGAGTATAGAGAGATTATTGAGACAGAGTGTAATGCCGGACAGAATTTTGCTTGAAGTTCTTTATGAGAATCCGATTGATAGGGAAATCCCGGAAATCTATATAGATAAAAGAATTGAGGTCCGATATACTCCAAAGGAGGAATATGACCGGGCAGGAAGCAGAGATGCGATCTTACGGGAACTGGATTCGGATATTGTGATTTTCATGGTACAGACGGCGATACCGCAGAACCGGTATCTGGTAGAGAAGCTGACGGAACCATTTAAAGAGGAGAGGACGGCGGTCGTGTATGGACGGCATATGACAGATGATGAATGCAGTCCGATCGAGTGCTGTGTGAGACAGTTTAACTATCCGCCGAAAGGCATGACAAAATCTCTGGAAGATGCCGGAAAGCTTGGTATCCGGACATTTTTTAATTCCAATGTCTGTGCGGCATACCGAAGAAGAGCATATCTGGAGACAGAAGGCTTTGGAAAGAGGATGATCGCCGGAGAGGATATGCTTGCGGCGAGAAGACTTCTGGAAAAGGGCTGGCAGACAGTTTATGCGCCGGAAGCTGAAGTGATTTATTACCGGAACGATGATTTGCACGGACTCTGGAAGCGCAACTTTGACATTGGGGTTGCACACGCAGAGCATCCGGAGATGATCGAAAATACAAAACCGGGTAAAGAAGGAGTGCGGCTGGTACGTGTAACCTCGGCGCTGCTTAGACAGAATCATATGGAGGAATACCTGGGCGAAGTGCTGACACGCAGCATTGTTCGTTATCTGGCATATCAGCTTGGAAGAAACTACGAACGATTACCGGAGGGAGTTGTCCGGAAATGTTCGGCTAATAAAGAATACTGGGAGAAAAAATAATGGGATATTTTTATTTTGCAAGACATGGACAGACTGTATGGAATGTGGAAAATAAAATCTGTGGCGCGACCGATATCGAACTGACAGAACTCGGACATCAGCAGGCAACGGAGCTTGGGAAAAAGATAAAAGAAGAGGGCGTGAAGATCGATGAGATTCTGTATTCGCCTCTGGTACGTGCGAAAGAGACGGCACGCCATATTTCGGAAATGACAGGGATTCCGATGCGTGAGGAGATGCGCCTGAAGGAGCAGAATTTTGGAAAATATGAATCTACACCGAGAAATGGGGAGGAGTTCAAAAAGGCAAAACAGAACTTTATCAGTCATTTTGAAGGTGGCGAGACTATGCTGCATTTGTGCCAGAGAATTTATAATCTTCTGGATGATATCCGGAAAGAGGCAGATGATAAGGTCTATCTTCTTGTAGCGCACAATGGGATATCCAGAGTGATCCAGTCCTATTTTTATGATATGACCAATGAAGAATTTGCTGCATTTGGGATTAAGAACTGTGAGCTGAGGAAATTTGAATTTCCGGAGTAGGGGTAGCGTATGAAATTACTTATTAAGCAGAGAGTTTTTTCATGGACAGATTCATATGATGTTTATGACGAGAATGAAAATGCGAAGTATTTTGTAAAAGCAGAGTTTTTGTCGCTTGGACACCGGCTGCATGTATATGATATGGCAGGGAACGAACTCGGGTTGATTAAAGAAAAAGTGATGTCATTACTTCCAGTGTTTGAAATTGAAGTGAATGGGCAGACACTTGGACGGATTGAAAAGCGTTTTACATTGTTTCGACCGAAGTATGATGTTGAGTTTAATGGATGGCATGTAGAAGGAGATTTCATGGGATGGAATTATGATATCTATGAAGCATGCAGTCCTGTGGTACATATTACAAAAGAATTACTCCACTGGGGAGATACTTATGTACTGGATTTTGCAAATCCGGCAGATGAATTGATGGGACTTCTTCTGGTAATTACAATTGATGCGGCAGACTGCGTTCAAAACAATTGATGTAATTTAATGAAATGTAAAAAAAGTCAAAAAAAATTAAAAAAACACTTGCCAAACCGATTGGTATGTGATAAGATTCTTTTTGTTGACGCGGAAGTGTCGGAATGGCAGACGAGCTAGATTCAGGTTCTAGTGCTCGCAAGGGCGTGTGGGTTCAAGTCCCATCTTCCGCATAATAAATAAAAGAAACCTCAGGTGATTCGCCTGAGGTTTCTTTTATTTATTATGCGGAAGATATACTATTTAAAACGATATTTTTCGAAAAGGCATTTCTGAATCCCAGATTTTATACTAAGATTTTTGATACCAGAATGGGAAAGTGATAGTCGATGTCTTTGATTAAATACATAGAAATACCGGATTGACAATTCATTATCAGAGTGCCATAATTATCCGCGGAGGTAGTATTTGAAAACTACAAAACTATACTCTGACTGAATCACAACAATTTCATATCGAAATCGTTTCCGTCAACAGGTGACGGAGAAGGAGCTTATATTTATTAAGAGGTAAAATAAGACTCAGGGAATACGAAGAATAGCAGAAGCATTTGCAGGGAGAAGTATGCCTTGACAATGCTTTTTTGTTTTTTGTGTTTCCGGACAGAAAAGGAGTAAGACATGACAGTTGAGATGCTAAAAGGAAAGATTCATCGTGCTACGGTAGTACAGGCAGAATTAGATTACGTGGGAAGTATTACCGTTGATGAGGAACTGCTGGAGGCAGCAGGAATTATGGAATATGAGAAGGTTCAGATCGTGGACGTGAATAACGGAAGCCGATTTGAAACTTATACGATCTGTGGTAAGCGTGGAAGCGGAATGATCTGCTTAAATGGCGCTGCGGCAAGATGTGTAAGTACAGGTGATAAGGTTATTATCATGTGTTATGCAAATTATGAGGCAGAAGAAGCCAAAGAACATAAACCAAAAGTTGTTTTCGTGGATGATGAAAATAAGATCAGCCGTGTGACAAATTATGAAAAACATGGGTTGTTGAAAGACCAGGAAAAATAAGGAATCTAAAAACAAAATGAAATTTGTTGAATTCAGAACAAGAGGCTATCTCCGAATTTATTATAAAGAGGAGAATTATCATGCAGGTAACAACAACAGTCGAAGAGACAAGAAAATTAGTTAAGAACTGGAAAAAAGAAGGAAAAACCATAGGTCTTGTACCGACCATGGGATTCTTACATGAAGGGCATGCAAGCCTGATAAGGAGATGCCGTGAGGAAAACGATATCGTTGTGGTATCCGATTTTGTCAATCCGACACAGTTCGGACCGACAGAAGACCTGGAAGCATACCCGAGAGATTTTAAACGTGACAGTGAGCTTTGTGAGAGCCTTGGAGCAGATCTGATCTTCCATCCGGAACCGAAGGATATGTATCATGATCCACATGCTTACGTAAGTATTGATACGTTATCTGATACCCTTTGCGGAAAGACAAGACCGATCCATTTTAAAGGGGTATGTACGGTTGTTTCCAAATTATTCAATATTGTAGCACCGGACAGAGCTTATTTTGGACAGAAGGATGCACAGCAGCTTGCAATCATCCGCAAGATGGTGCAGGATTTGAATTTTGATATCCAGATCGTAGGCTGCCCGATCATCCGTGAGGAAGACGGACTTGCCAAATCGTCCAGAAATACCTATTTAAGCGCAGAAGAGAGAAAGGCTGCACTGTGCCTTTCAAGAGCCGTTAAAACCGGTCAGGAGGCGATCTGCAAGGGAATTAAGGCAGAAGAAGTCCTGTCAAAGATGCGCGCAGTGATCGAAGCAGAGCCGCTTGCAAAGCTCGACTATGTATCCATGGTAGATGCACTGGATATGCAGCCGGTCGAGAGTGTGGAAAAAGATGTTCTGGTTGCCATGGCAGTCTATATTGGAAAAACAAGGCTGATCGACAATTTCAGCTATGAGGTATAGCCTATGGAAAACAGAATGAAAAAAGTGGGAAAGGTCAGCTCTTTTCTTACAAAATATATCGGGATCATCATTATCTGTTTTTCCATCATTGCATTTTTCTGGCGTGACGGCTTTGCGTGGACAACGAACTACACTTCTGTATTTCTTGGAGTTGCCATGTTCGGCATGGGGCTTACGATCAAGATGGATGATTTCAAAAGAGTCTTTTCCAGACCAAAAGAAATCCTGATCGGATTCATCGCACAGTACACGATCATGCCGGTGATCGCGTGGATCCTGTGTCAGCTGATGCAGCTGCCGACAGATTTGGCACTTGGCGTGATCCTGGTTGGTTGCTGCCCGGGCGGAACGGCAAGCAATGTGATCACCTATATTGCCGGAGGTGATGTGGCGCTTTCTGTCGGAATGACGATCACATCAACTCTTGCGGCACCGATTGTAACACCACTTCTGGTGTATGTACTCGCCGGAGCCTGGGTAGAGGTATCCTTCTGGGCAATGGTAATTTCTGTAGTAAAGGTTGTTCTGGTTCCGGTACTTCTGGGAATTCTGATCAACTGGGTCTGGGGGAAGCAGATTCAGAAAATATCAGAGATTCTGCCACTGATCTCAGTTGTATCGATCGTAATGATCATCAGCGGAATTGTAGCCGTCAATGCAGAAAAAATCTTAAGCTGCGGACTTCTGGTTCTCGGAGTTGTGATGCTTCACAATCTCTGCGGAATGGGAATCGGACTTGGCGCAGCGAAAATTTTACATATTGAGTACGATAAGGCAACCGCTATTGCCATCGAAGTCGGAATGCAGAACAGTGGACTTGCAATTTCCCTTGCGACTGCCAATTTCGCGGCAAATCCACTGGCAACCCTTCCGGGGGCGATCTTCAGTGTATGGCATAATATATCCGGATCTTTGTTTGCAGGGATCCGCAGGAGCGGAGAACAGACGAAAGAGGCATATCAGGAAGTTACAGAATAAGAAAAATCCTGCGATTTTGAATTGGCAAAATCGCAGGATTTTTTGTACTCAGAACAGAAAATACAGAGACTAAAGCACGTCATTTTTGTACCGATTTGAATGGCAGATGAATGGGAAAGAAGAGAACAGGAACTCTTCTTTTCCATTCATTTGCCCCTCGCGTCAAACAAAAAAATTTCCCTCTTGTCAAATCATTCCGATTATGTTATATTATCAAATAGTTTGAATATAAAAATATTTTAAACGAAAAAGATTTTAAAACAAAAATAAATGGAGAGAACAACCATGAGAGGAAGGATATGCGGTACCGGTTCTTATATACCGGAGCATTATTACGACAACAATGATCTCGCGAAGTTTGTGGAGACGAATGATGAATGGATCCGTGAACGGACCGGAATTGTGCGCAGACATATTGCAGAAGAAGATACAACAGTCAGCATGGCGATAAAAGCGGCAAAAAATGCACTTACAGATGCAAAATTAAATGCAGACGATCTGGATCTGATCCTGGTATCTACAATCACGCCAAACACCGTGATCCCAAGCACTGCCTGCGAAGTCCAGAAAGAGCTGGGAGCAGTAAATGCAACCTGTTTCGACATCAGTGCCGCATGCAGCGGTTTTGTGTATGCCTACAATACTGCGCAGGCTTACATAGCAGCCGGAATGTATCAGAACATTCTGGTGATCGGAAGTGAAACCCTATCCGGAATTGTCAACTGGAAAGACAGAGGAAGCTGCATTCTTTTTGGTGACGGGGCAGGAGCAGCCGTGATCTGTGCAGAAGAAGGTGAAATCTTTCCGGCAGTTACCCATTCTGACGGAGCAAAAGGACAGGTACTTGCCTGCGAAAGCCGTCAGCAGAAAAACTGGCAGGACAAAGAAAATGAAAAACAGACTTATGTATCCATGGATGGACAGGCAGTTTTCAAATTTGCCGTAAAAAAAGTGCCGGAAGTCATTGGAGAACTTCTGCAAAAAGCAGATCTGACCGAGAAAGATATTGATCTTTTCGTTCTGCATCAGGCAAACTTACGGATCATCGAATCTGTGGCAAAACGGATGAAAACAGACCTTGCAAAATTCCCGGTCAACATTGAAGAATACGGTAATACATCATCCGCCAGCATCCCAATCCTCCTGGATGAACTGAACAAAACCGGTCGCTTCCACAAAGGACAGAAGATTGTTCTCTGCGGCTTCGGTGCCGGACTCACCTGGGGAGCCACACTCATAGAGTGGTAAATATAAAAATAATCAAACAATAAGGAGACTAAGAACATGTTAGAAAAAGTAAAAGAAATCGTAGCAGAAGGACTTGACGTAAACGTAGCAGACCTCACAGAGGAGACAACTTTTGAATCTCTTGGAGCAGATTCCCTTGATCTGATGGATATGGTTATGACATTTGAAGATGAATTTGGTGTGGAAATCGATACGGAAGCAATCGGTGATCTCAAGACAATCGGAAGTGTTGTAACATACATCGAAGGACTGAAAAAATAAGAATCGCAAAAACACAGACAGAAAGAGGTTGTAATATGAAAACAGAAGTAACCGAATTACTTGGAATCGAGTATCCGATCATCCAGGGCGGAATGGCCTGGGTTGCTGAGTATCATCTTGCGGCCGGCGTATCAAATGCCGGCGGGCTTGGGCTCATCGGGGCTGCAAGCGCCCCGGCTGAGTGGGTACGTGAACAGATCAGAGAAGCAAAAAAGCTGACTGATAAACCATTTGGAGTAAATATCATGCTGATGAGTCCTTATGCAGAGGACGTGGCAAAAGTAGTAGCGGAAGAAGGCGTAAAGGTTGTAACGACAGGCGCCGGAAGCCCGGAAAAATATATGAAAATGTGGAAAGAAGCAGGAATTAAAGTCATTCCGGTGGTTGCATCTGTTGCACTTGCAAGAAGAATGGAACGGTGCGGGGCAGATGCAGTTGTTGCGGAAGGATGTGAATCTGGAGGACACATCGGAGAAAATACGACTATGGTACTGGTTCCACAGATTGTAGACGCAGTGAAGATTCCGGTAATCGCAGCCGGAGGAATCGCAGATGGAAGAGGAATTGCGGCAGCATTTATGCTGGGAGCAAAAGCCGTACAGATGGGAACCCATTTTGTTGCGACCGAAGAATCTATCGTACATGAAAATTATAAAAATGCGATCATCAAAGCGAAGGACATTGATTCCAGAGTAACCGGAAGAAGCACAGGACATCCGGTAAGAGCACTTCGCAACCAAATGACGAAAAAATATCTGGACCTTGAGAAAAACGGTGCATCCTTTGAAGAACTTGAGCACCTTACACTTGGAGGCTTAAGAAAGGCCGTTGTAGACGGAGATGTGACAAACGGAAGCGTAATGGCGGGACAGAGTGCAGCCATGGTAAAAGAGATCATGAGCTGTAAAGACCTGATCCAAAAGCTGGTAAGTGAGACGGATGCACTGATCGGAGGCAAAGGATTTTATGAATAAAACAGCATTCATTTTCCCGGGACAGGGCGCGCAGAAGTGCGGTATGGGAAAAGATTTTTATGAAAACAGTGAACTTGCAAAAGAGATTTTTGATACAGCAACAGCAGAGCTGGGACTTGATATGACAAAGCTTTGCTTTGAAGAAAATGAGCAGCTGGATCAGACAGAATACACTCAGGCAGCCATGGTAACAGCCTGTCTTGCAATGACAGCCGAGATTGAAAAGAGAGGTCTTACACCGGATGTGACAGCCGGGCTCAGCCTTGGAGAGTACTGTGCGATCAGCGCAGCGGGAGGCATGCAGCCGAAGGACGCCATTTCTCTTGTGAGAAAAAGAGGGATTCTGATGCAGAATACCGTTCCGGCAGGTGAAGGAGCCATGGCGGCAATCCTGGGACTGGATGGAGAAACGGTTGAAAAAGTGACGGAAGAAATTCCGGGTGCGTCTGTGGCAAATTATAACTGTCCGGGACAGATTGTAATTACAGGAAAGACCGCAGCGGTAGAAAAGGCAGCAGAGTCTTTAAAAGCAGCCGGAGCAAAAAGGGCGGTTCTGTTAAATGTAAGTGGTCCGTTCCACTCAAAGATGCTGGAAAGTGCAGGCGAAGAGCTTGCGAAGGAAATGGAGAAGAGAAATTTTGAACCACTTGCCATTCCTTATGTGACGAATGTTACGGCAAAATATGTGACAGATATCAAAGAGACAAAGGCACTTCTTGCAAAACAGATTTCTTCACCGGTACGATGGGAAGAAAGTGTGAGAACTATGATTGAAGATGGTGTAGACACTTTTGTGGAAATCGGACCGGGAAAAACACTCGCCGGATTTATGCGGCGTATCGACAAAAGTGTCAAAGTATATAATATCGAAACCTGGGAAGATATGGAAAAAGTAATTGCTGAACTGGTGTAAAAAACAGGCAATGGAAAGGAAAAGCATATGACAGACAGAGCAAATTTGGAAGGACAGATCGCGGTGGTTACCGGCGCGTCCCGTGGAATTGGAAAGGCAATTGCGAAGGAACTGGCTGCACAGGGAGCAATAGTTGTGATCAATTACAATGGTTCTGAAGCAAAAGCAGATGAAGTAAAACATGAAATTGTAGAAAAGGGTGGATGTGCCCAGTGTATGCAGTGCAATGTGGCAGATTACGAGGGATGTGAAGCATTTATAAAAGCAGTGATCGAGCAGTTTGGAAGAATCGATATTCTGGTAAATAATGCAGGAATCACAAAGGATGGTCTGCTGATGCGTATGAGTGAAGAAGATTTCTCCGATGTCATTGATGTCAATCTGAAAGGAACTTTCCATTGCATCCGTTTTGCATCCAGACAGATGATGAAGCAGAGAAGCGGAAAGATCATCAATCTTGCATCTGTAGTTGGAATCAGCGGAAATGCCGGTCAGGTAAACTATGCTGCATCTAAAGCAGGAATTATTGGAATGACCAAATCTGCGGCAAAAGAACTGGCATCCCGCGGAATCACGGTTAATGCGGTTGCACCGGGCTTCATTGAAACGGAGATGACAGAAGTTCTTTCCGATAAGCTCAAAGAAGAAATGAGAGGTCAGATCCCTCTTGCCAGAATGGGACAGCCAGAAGATGTCGCGAAGGCAGTGGCGTTTCTGGCGTCTGAGCATGCGAGTTACATTACGGGGCAGGTTCTGCAGGTCGATGGGGGGATGGTGATGTAAAAATGGTTGCAGAGAAGGTTGAGGGACAAATTGTACAAAAGATGTCCTTCAAATTCAGACTCGCAAACCATTCCGATGAGCCTCCTAAAACAAGGATTGTGTCAGCAAAGGCTTCCACAATCCTTTGAGTCTCATCTCCATTGCTCGAAAAATGAATTTGAATGACATCTTTTGTACAGTTTGTCATTCAACTTTGTCGAGAAAACCATTTTACATCCGTGAAGTAGTTCAATATACCAAGTGCGGATTGCAGAGGAGAAGAAATTAGTTTTAGTTTTCATTTGTACTGCGGGTAGGAAGAGTAAGAAATTTGATTAGAGGAAATGATCAAATGAGCATTCAATAGTAAAAATTAAAATCGTAACTTATCAAAAGTTAAAAATGATAAATTTTTTCAAAAAGTAAAAACAGTCAACAACACACCAAAAATGTTTCGTGGAAAACGTGTTTTAGACAGTAGACTTGAGTGCCACGAAGCACAAATATTATCGGAAGCATTCATTTTTTGTGCAATGGAGATGAGACTCAAATCATTGTGGAAGCCATTGCTGACACAATGATTGATTTCGGAGGCTCATCGGAATGGTTTGCACAACTGAATGTATCCGATAATATTTGTGCGGAGTGGTGTCACAACCTACCAATCCACACATTTTCCACAAAAGGAGGCAATATGAAGCGCAGAGTTGTTATTACGGGGCTTGGAGCGATTACCCCGATTGGTAATACAGTAGAAGAATTCTGGAACGGTATCAAAAATGGAACCGTAGGAATCGGTCCGATCACAAAATTTGATACAACCGAATATAAAGTGAAGATCGCAGCGGAAGTCAAGGACTTTGTTGCAAAGGAACGGATGGATTTCAAGGCATCGAAGAGAATGGAAACATTTTCCCAGTATGCGGTTGCAGCGGCGAAGGAAGCGTGTGCGGATGCGGGATTTGAAATTGAAAAAGAGGATCCATACCGTTGTGGCGTGATCATCGGTTCGGGAATCGGAAGTTTGCAGCAGATTGAGAAGCAGTACACGACGATTCAGGAAAAGGGACCGGGAAGGGTGGCACCACTGATGGTTCCGATGATGATTTCCAATATGGCAGCCGGAAATGTATCGATTCAGCTTGGGCTTAAAGGAAAGTGCACAAATGTCGTTACAGCATGTGCAACGGGAACCAATTGTATCGGGGATGCGCTTCGTGCCATTCAGTACGGAGATGCGGATGTAATGTTTGCAGGTGGTACGGAAAGTTGTATCTGTCCGACGGGGATTGCCGGATTTACCGCACTTACCGCACTTACTACCAGTGAAGATCCACTACGTGCATCGATTCCATTTGACAAAGACAGAAGTGGATTTGTTCTTGGAGAAGGAGCCGGCGTGGTGGTTCTGGAAGAGCTGGAGCATGCGAGAGTAAGAGGCGCAAAGATTTACGCAGAGCTTGCAGGTTACGGGGCAACCGGAGATGCTTACCATATCACTTCCCCAGCAGAAGACGGAAGCGGTGCGGCAAAGGCGATGGAGCTTGCGATGGAAGAGGGCGGTGTGACGCCGGAAGAAGTGCAGTACATTAACGCACACGGAACCAGTACGCACCACAATGATCTGTTTGAAACCTATGCGATCAAGAAAGCATTCGGCGATGCGGCAAAGGATGTGGTTGTGAATTCAACGAAATCCATGATCGGTCATCTTCTGGGCGCAGCTGGTGCAGTAGAATGTATCGTTACCGTAAAATCCATTCAGGACGGATTTATTCATCAGACAGTCGGAACAAAAGAATGTGATGAAGAATGTGATCTGAATTATGCTGTCGGGGCACCGGTCAAAAAAGAGATCAAATGTGCGCTCACTAATTCCCTTGGATTTGGCGGGCACAATGCAACCCTTCTTTTGAAGAAGTATGAAGGATAGAGGTAGAAGGATGGAATTAGAAAATCTGGTAAAACTGATTCAGACCGTTTCAGATTCGGACCTGACAGGATTTCAGTATGAAGAAAACGGTGTGAAATTGAAAATACAGAAAGAAAAAGAACAGATGGTTGTCAGTACAGGGGCAGCACAGCTGACGACAGTACAAAACGTGCCAGGAGCGCAGAGTAATGCAGTATCGGCACTGAAGTCTGAGGATGGACCGGAAAAAGGAAAAGAAGCAGAAGGGCAGCTGATCAAATCCCCTCTGGTTGGAACCTTTTATGCAGCACCGTCGGAAGAGGCAGCACCATTTGTGGCAGTTGGCGATCATGTGTCAAAAGGACAGACGGTTGCCATCGTAGAGGCGATGAAGCTGATGAATGATATTGAGTGTGATTTTGACGGTGTGATATCGGAAGTACTCGTGAAAAATGGAGAAACTGTGGAATACGGACAGCCATTATTCCGAATCGCATAGCTGAATGGAGGGTGAAAAGCATGAAACATTTGGGAATCAAGGAAATTCAGAAAATCATTCCGCACAGACATCCGTTTTTGCTGGTAGATTATATCGAAGATTACGAGCCGGGGGAATATGCAGTTGGCTATAAATGTGTGACTTACAGAGAGGACTTTTTTGCCGGACATTTTCCACAGGAGCCGGTGATGCCGGGAGTGCTGATCGTAGAAGCACTGGCGCAGGTCGGTGCAGTAGCGGTTCTGATGCAGGAAGAAAATAAAGGAAAGCTCGGTTATTTTGGTGGGATTAAGAACTGCAAGTTCCGCAGAAAAGTTGTTCCGGGTGACAAGTTAAAACTGGAAGCAAGAATTATTCGTCAGAAGGGACCACTGGTAATCGGAGAAGCTGTTGCATCAGTGGATGGAGAAGTTGCAGTAAAGGCAGAGTTGTCTCTGATGATCGGGAAGGCGGAAACAGATGATTAAGAAAGTATTGATCGCAAACCGTGGAGAGATCGCAGTTCGGATCATCCGTGCCTGCCGGGAAATGGGGATCGAGACGGTTGCAGTTTATTCAGAAGCAGATAAAGAAGCATTGCATACACAGCTTGCAGATGAAGCAATCTGTATCGGACCTGCACCATCTTCGGAAAGCTATCTGAATATGGAGCAGATCATCAGCGCGACTATTGTTTCGGGAGCAGATGCGATCCATCCGGGATTTGGTTTTCTTTCTGAAAATACGAAATTTGCAGAGCTTTGCGAGAAGTGCAACATTATTTTTATTGGACCGGATTCGAAAGTGATCAGCAGGCTTGGAAATAAATCCGAGGCGAGAAATACCATGGCAAATGCCGGGGTTCCGATCATTCCGGGAAGCCGGGAAGCGATTTATGATGCAGCAAAAGGAAAAGAAGTTGCAAGAGAGATCGGCTATCCGGTGATCGTAAAGGCGGCTCTCGGCGGAGGCGGAAAAGGAATGCGTGTGGCGGAAAATGAAGCCGGATTTGACATGGCATTCCGTACTGCACAGAAAGAGACCAAGGCAGCTTTTGGAGATGACACTATGTACATCGAGCATTTTGTGCAGCATCCGAAGCACATTGAATTTCAGATTATGGCGGATAAGTATGGAAATGTGGTGCATTTAGGAGAACGGGACTGTTCGGTGCAGAGAAATCATCAGAAGATGATCGAAGAATCCCCATGTGCCGTGATTTCGGATGAGCTTCGCCGGAGAATGGGCGAAGCAGCGGTAAAAGCGGCAAAGGCAGCGCATTACGAAAATGCAGGAACCATTGAATTTCTGCTGGAAAAGAGTGGAAAATTTTATTTTATGGAAATGAATACCAGAATCCAGGTGGAGCATCCGGTCACAGAATGGGTGACAGGGATCGATCTGATCAAGGAACAGATCCGGATCGCAGACGGTCAGCGGCTTTCCTTTACACAGGAAGATGTAAAACTGACCGGTCATGCCATTGAGTGCAGGATCAATGCGGAAAATCCGGAAAAGAATTTCCGTCCGTGTCCGGGAACGATCACCGATATGTACCTTCCGGGAGGAAAGGGTGTGCGGATTGATTCAGCAATTTACAGTGGATACACCGTACCGCCATATTATGATAATATGCTGGCAAAGCTGATCGTATTTGCAAAGAACCGTACTGAAGCGATCCGGAAGATGCAGAGTGCACTTGGTGAGGTAATTATAGAAGGCATTGATACCAATGTGGATTATCAATATGATATTTTGCATGATCCAAAGTATCAGGCAGGAGATTTTGATATTGAATTTATTGCCGAAAAAGAAGCAAAGAATCGGCAAGGTTAGCTCTACAAAAGCGGAGGTAAAGCAATTTGAAACTGTCAAATATGTTCAAGAAAACAAGCAGAAGAGGGTATATATCTCTTGGCGAAGGAAAGCCTGCCCATATGGCACCGGAAGTTCCGAAGGGACTTCTGAAAAAATGTAACGTTTGCAAATCTGCCATTCTGACAGAAGATGTGAAGAATGGATATTATATTTGTCCAAAATGTCAGAATTATTTCCGTGTGCATGCGATGCACCGGATTGAAATGGTAGCAGATGCGGGCACCTTTGAAGAGTGGGACAAGGGACTGACTTCAGGAAATCCTCTGCATTATAAAGGTTATGAAGAAAAGGTAGAAGCACTGCAGGAAAAGACCGGGCTTGATGAGGCGGTTGTAACCGGAAAAGCAAGGATCGCGGGAAATGAAGTAGTTCTTGCAGTCTGTGACGGGCGGTTTATGATGGCGAGCATGGGAAAGGTGGTCGGCGAAAAGATTACCCGTGCAGTAGAAAAGGCAACCAGTGAGAGGATTCCGATTATTATATTTGCCTGTTCAGGAGGCGCCAGAATGCAGGAGGGGATCCACTCTCTGATGCAGATGGCAAAGACTTCAGCGGCATTGAAAAGACACCATGATGCAGGCTGTTTATATGTAAGTGTGCTGACTGATCCGACAACCGGCGGGGTAACGGCAAGTTTTGCCATGCTTGGAGATATCATTCTTGCCGAGCCGGGGGCGCTGATCGGTTTTGCGGGTCCGCGTGTGATTGAACAGACCATAGGGCAGAAGCTTCCGAAAGGATTCCAGAGGGCAGAATTTCTTCAAGAGCACGGATTTGTGGATCAGATTGTGGAGCGTCCGCATCTTAGGGAGACGCTGGCGGAAATTGTAGCAATGCATAAGCAGGGTACATACGATTTGCCAGAAGTAGAAGAAAAGGAAACACAGGCGATACAGAGGAATCTGACACCATGGGAACGGGTGCAGTTATCCAGAGACAAGGCTCGTCCGGTCGGTGCGGAGTACATTGAAGAATTATTTACAGATTTTATGGAATTTCATGGAGACCGTTATTACCAGGATGATAAGGCGATCATTGGCGGGATTGCAAGATTTCACGGAATGCCGGTGACGGTGATCGCGCAGGCAAAGGGTCGCACGACAAAAGAAAATATCGAGCGTAACTTTGGAATGCCGTCACCGGACGGATACCGCAAAGCCCTTCGTCTGATGAAACAGGCAGAGAAATTTAACCGTCCGGTCATCTGTTTTGTAGATACGCCGGGAGCGTTCTGTGGGCTGGAAGCAGAAGAGAGAGGACAGGGTGAGGCAATCGCAAGAAATTTATTTGAGATGTCAAATCTTCAGGTTCCGATCCTGTCAGTTGTGATCGGAGAAGGTGGAAGCGGGGGAGCTCTTGCGATGGCAACTTCAGATGAAGTGTGGCTTCTTGAAAATTCGATTTACTCCATTCTTTCGCCGGAAGGATTTGCAAGTATCCTGTGGAAGGACAGCAGCCGCGCAAAAGAGGCGGCAGGTGTGATGAAGCTGACAGCAGATCGTCTCCTGAAAGCCGGTATCGTAGAACGGGTGATTCCGGAGCCGGAAAACTTCAATCTGGAAACATTTACAGAAGTGACAGATCCGATGGATGATTATATCAGTATTTTTTTGAAAAAATATGGTGCAATGACAAAGGAAGAACTTACCGAAAAGCGGTATGACAGATTCCGCAGGATGTAGTAGAAAGAGGAGAAGAAAAATGAAAGGATTACCGGAACTTGTGATTGGTGATTTGAAAGTAAAAAGACCGGTCATTCAAGGGGGAATGGGAGTCGGTGTGAGCCTTGGGCAGCTTGCCGGAGCGGTTGCAAAAGAAGGTGGAGTCGGGATCATCTCAACCGCACAGATCGGATTTCGTGAACCGGATTTTGAAACGAATACAAGGGCGGCAAATATCCGTGCAATTGGATCTGAATTTCAAAGAGCAAGAGAGACGGCTCCGGATGGCGTGATCGGATTTAATATCATGGTTGCACTGAAAGATTATGACGAGCATGTGAAAGCAGCAGTGGACGCCGGAGCAGATCTGATCGTATCCGGGGCAGGGCTTCCAATCGAGCTGCCGGGACTTGTGGAGGGCAGCAGTACCAAGATTGCTCCGATCGTATCGACTGAAAAATCGGCGAAAGTTATCTTAAAATACTGGGATAAAAAATTTTCCAGAACCGCAGACCTGGTTGTGATCGAGGGCCCAAAAGCCGGAGGGCATCTGGGGTTTGATCGGGAGCAGCTGGAAACTTACACACAGGAAAGCTATGATAATGAAATCGAGAGGATCATGGCAGTGGTCAGAAAGTACGCCCAAAAATATCAGGTGCATATCCCGGTGGCAGTAGCCGGAGGAATTTCGGATAAAGATGCGGCAGAGCATGCCTTTTCATTAGGAGCAGATGCAGTCCAGGTGGCAACAAGATTTGTCACGACATGGGAGTGCGATGCGGATCTCAGTTACAAGCAGAGTTATCTGAATGCGAAGAAAGAGGATGTCATTCTGGTGAAAAGTCCGGTTGGAATGCCGGGAAGGGCAATTAAGAATCCATTTATCAGTCATGTAATGGCAGGAGAAAGGGTGAAGCCTAAGAGATGTCTTGGGTGTCTGAAAAACTGTAACCCGGCGGAAGTGCCATACTGTATCACGGAAGCGCTGATCAAAGCGGCAAAAGGTGAGATTGGGGAGGCACTTCTGTTCTGCGGAGCGGATGTGTGGAAAGCAGAAAAAATAGAAACTGTGAAAGAAGTGATTGATTCTTTGTTAGGTGACTGTGTATAATTGAACTAGAAAAAGACACAGCAAGGAGAAGAAGGGGAATTGGACGCATACGAAAGCATCAATAAGATATTGGTACATCTTTTTAATGATATATGGGAATTAGAAGAAAAGGCAGTGATCACAGAAGAATTCAAGGATCTGACGAATAACGATATGCATATTATTGAAGCAATCGGACTTGGGACCGGGAATAATATGTCCACGATCGCGAAGAAGCTCGGAATCACGGTCGGATCACTGACAACTTCGATGAACAGTCTGGTCAATAAAAAGTATGCAGTCCGCCACCGGAGCGAAGAAGACCGGAGGATCGTCAATATCCAGCTGACGGAAAAAGGGGAGAAGGCATATCATCATCATGCAAATTTTCATAAGAAGATGGTAGAAGCTGTTGTTGAGACGCTGGATGAAGAAGAGATCCCGGTTCTGACAAAGGCACTGGACAATCTGTATCAGTTTTTTAAGACGTATAACGGTTAAAATGAAAAAACCTCTGTCACTCTTTCATTAGAAAGGGCAGGCAGAGGATTTTTGGATTCTCCGGCTATACATGGATCTGGTCTAATACTTCTCCGATCGGCTCATGGATCGTCAGAGTTGCGCCTACATCACGGGCAGTTGCATCCTTGTTGATGAGTACCAGATATTTGCCGTGGAAATAATCGATAAATCCGGCAGCAGGGTAGACCACAAGAGAAGTACCGCCGATGATCAGCATATCTGCTTCTGAGATGGCGCGGATACTTTTCTGGATAATCTGATTATCCAGTCCTTCTTCGTAGAGAACTACATCCGGGCGGATAGTTCCGCCGCAGTCGCAGGTTGGGATTCCTTTCGATTCTTTTACAAAACGTGCACTGTACTGCTTTTTGCAACGCATGCAGTAATTGCGGTGGATACTTCCATGAAGCTCCAGTACATTTTTGCTTCCGGCAGCCTGGTGGAGTCCATCGATATTCTGTGTGATAACGGCGGTCAGCTTTCCGGCGGCTTCCAGCTCGGCAAGCTTCAGATGCGCTTTATTTGGCTTCGCATCAAGGAACATCATTTTCTCTTTATAAAAATCATAAAATTCTTCCGTGTGCTGCATAAAAAAGCTGTGGCTTACAATCTGCTCCGGTGAGTAGCGGTATTTTTGTCTGTAGAGTCCGTCTGCACTCCTGAAGTCCGGAATATTACTCTCGGTAGAGACGCCGGCACCGCCGAAAAAGACGATTCGGTTGCTCTCGTTAATCATGTCCTGTAACTGTCTGATCTTGTCCATAACTTGCTAACCTCTTTTCCTGGAAAATCAAAACCTGTCTTTTTAATCACAGTATACCAAATGAAACGAAAAAAGAGAATAAAATAAAAAAATTCCTTGTCCACAAAACATGCACCGAGTATACTATAAAGTATTGGATTGTGGAAAATTGGGGAAATCCGCAGACAAAATACATATGTCAAGGAGAGCGTAATATGAAAATGTCAAATATGAGGAATCTGTGTCTGATTTTATTGGGGAATACAGTATATGCACTTGCAATTGTAATGTTTATTCTGCCGAATGATATCATTACCGGAGGGACCACGGGGCTTGGAATTGCCGTGAATCATTATTTTGGATTACAGATCCATACATTTGTACTGATCTTCAACACACTGATGTTTCTTCTGGGGGCTGCAGTGCTTGGTATGAAATTTGCACTTACTACACTGGTCAGTACGTTTTATTATCCGATCATTCTGGGAATACTGGAGAATGTTCCGGTATTACAGAACGTCACAGACGATAAGATGCTTTCAACGATCTGTGGAGGTCTGATGATCGGACTTGGAATCGGAGTTGTTATAAGATGCGGAGCATCAACAGGAGGTATGGATATCCCGCCGCTGGTACTGAATAAGAAATTCGGACTTCCGGTATCTGTTATGCTCTATGTATTTGATTTTGCGATTCTGATCTTCCAGATGGTATTTACCAATAAAGAAGAGATCATCTATGGTATCCTTCTGGTATTGATTTACACGGTGATGCTGGATAAAGTGCTTCTGATGGGATCGACCAGAACACAGGTCAAGATCATTTCCGGAGAGTATGAGAAGCTGAACCATCTGATCCAGGAGAAGCTTGACCGAGGAACTACACTGGTCTACACGCAGACCGGTTATTTGAGAAAGGATCAGCCGATGATCCTTACCGTTGTGTCTAACCGTGAACTGATGCGGCTGAACCAGATCGTGCAGGAGACAGATCCGCAGGCATTTATGATCATTGGCAATGTAAATGAGGTCAGAGGACGGGGATTTTCAACACAGAAAGTATATAAAAACGAAGTGGGCATGAATGAATAAACAAGAGCTTGAGAATGAGGAAGTAAGACAGGAAGAGAAAAAAACAAAGAAGAAAAAGGTCCGGAAAAAGAAGACCATGTTTGGACATATCCGCAGTATCATCAGTATTCTTCTGGTTGTGGGAATCATCGGAGGAAGCTACTGGTATTACGCATTCCAGTACAGAGCCGAGGTGGAGCCGGAGACAAACCGGAAGGTGACGAATACGGATTCCGTTTACACAATGGAGCAGTATCTGAAAACGCTGAAGCGCAACCAGACTGTTTATAAGTACGCCTGCGATGAAGCCGAAGTGGACAATGACTACGGGACTTATGTTGTGCCTGGACTGAAGTCAACAAGGACGCTGAAAGTAAAAGGGGACGGAGAAGCAGAAGTCTGCACATCCATGACACCACAGGGACTTGCATTTACAGAGGATTATATTCTGGTCAGTGCTTATTGTAAGACAAAGGCACATGATTCGGTGATCTACGTGATCGACAAAGAAAGCAGACGGTTTGTGAAAGAGATTGTGCTGAACACCAAAGCCCATGTGGGCGGAATGGCATACGATACGATGAACCAGATCCTGTGGGTGACAGGACAGGGTTCCACCTGGGCGCAGGCAAATGCGATCACACTGTCTCATCTGGAAAATTATTCCTTTGATGACGGATATCATCCGATTGAATTCGATATGTCTTACAACCTTTATAAGATCAAGCGGGCGTCATTTATGACGTATCATGACGGCGCATTGTTTGTCGGATTCTTTACACAGGATAATGCCAGTGTCATTGAAAAATATCTGATCAATGCAGACGGAACCTTGTATGAAAAAGAAGACATGAACCTGAAACGGACGGTCGGCGTGACGGAGCCGGTTGCCTATGCGGTCAGTATGCAGGTAATTTCCGGTAAGGTGCAGGGAATGGCATTTTACAACAATAAGATCCTGCTTACCAGATCCTGGGGGATCCTGCCATCGGAGGTACAGATCTTCAACTATTCCAGATATGGAATCTTGTCAACCTCCGAAGCTTATAAGACGATCAAGTTTCCGGAGAGGCTGGAACAGATCTATCAGGACGGTGGCAGCATTTATGCACTTTTCGAGTCGGGGGCTTATGCCTACCGGATGTCATCCATTAACCGAATTGACCGTGTTGTGAAGCTGAAAGGAAGCAAACTGGTAAAATAAAGACTGAAATCCATGAAATCTGCTTGAATCGGAAGTAGATTTATGGTAAAATACATGAGTGGTTTAACTATCAGGAGGTGTGATTAGTAATGGAAATTTTAAAAACAGTACTTTTAATTTTATTTGCAATAGATTGTATCGCATTGACAGTAATCGTATTGATGCAGGAAGGTAAGTCAGCAGGTCTTGGAACAATCGCAGGTATGGCAGATTCTTATTGGGGACAGAACAAAGGACGTTCTATGGAAGGCGCACTTGTTAAGTCTACCAAGTTTTTAGCAATTCTGTTTATTGTACTTGCAGCAGTCCTGAACCTGAAAGTTTTTGCATAACGAATGATTGAAAGAAGATGAGGAACACTCTATAGTATCTATAGGGTGTTCCTTTTTTGACAGGAGAAGAGATGGACGAATTATTTGAAAAAAGAAAGAAAATTATTTATGAATTTATCTGTGACGAATTTTATGTGCCGATGAAGCTGAAAGAGTTGTCGATGCTGCTTCAGGTCCCGAAAGATCAGAAAGGGGAACTCAAAGCTGTCATGGACAGCCTGGAAAAAGAAGGCAAGGTACATGTCACACAGAAAGGAAAATACATCAAAGGTGAGGCAAAGCAGCGGCGGGGAATGTTCCAGGCAAACGCGAGAGGCTTCGGCTTTGTCACTGTGGAAGGCGAGAGCGAAGATATCTTTATCTCAGAAGATGATATGAACGGTGCCATGCAGGGAGATGAGGTAGAGGTTGTCATCACCAAAGCACCGGAAGGAATGCGAAGAGAAGGAAAGATCACGAAAATCGTACAGAGGGGAACCCAGCGGATCGTCGGCTATTATCAGAGCCGGAAGAATTTCGGATTCGTTGTGCCGGATAATGAGCGTTTCCTGCAGGATATCTTCGTACCTGCAGAGCGCTCTAAAGGAGCTGTGACTGGGCATAAGGTTGTGGTAGAGCTGACCTCTTATGGGGAGAATGGAAAGAAGCCGGAAGGAAAGATCGTAGAGATCCTGGGGCATGTGACCGATCCGGGAGTTGATATTTTGTCGATTGTCAAAGGATATGATCTGCCAACCGAATTTCCGGAGAAGGTACTGAATCAGGCAGAGCGTGTGGCAAAGGCAGTGACGACCGCTGATATGGCAGGACGTAAGGACGTGCGGAGCTGGCAGACCGTGACGATCGACGGCGAGGATGCGAAGGATCTGGATGATGCGATCACTCTGACAAAAGAGGGAGACCGCTATATTCTGGGCGTGCATATCGCTGATGTAACCAATTATGTGCAGGAGAACAGCGCTCTTGACCGGGAAGCACTGAAAAGAGGTACCAGTGTCTATCTGGCAGACCGTGTGATCCCGATGCTGCCAAGAGTTCTGTCTAATGGAATGTGTTCATTAAACGCAGGCGAGGACCGGCTGGCACTGAGCTGTATCATGACCATTGATGCGAAGGGAAATGTAGTCGATCACCAGATTGCAGAAACTGTGGTAAATGTGGATGAACGCATGAGCTATACCAGTGTGAAAAAGATTCTTGAGGATCGGGATGAGGCAGAATGCGAACGATATCATGATCTGATCCCGATGTTTGAACTGATGAAAGAACTGTCACACATTTTGAGAGAAAGACGCCACAGAAGAGGGGCAATCGACTTTGATTTTCCGGAGGCAAAGATTATTTTAAATGAAAGCGGTGAGCCGGTGGATATTAAGGCTTACGACCGCAACGTGGCAACGAAGATCATCGAGGATTTTATGCTTGTTGCAAATGAGACGGTTGCAGAGTATTATTTCTGGCAGGAGATTCCATTCTTATACCGTGTGCATGAAACACCGGATGAGGATAAGATGAAGAAACTTGTGACATTTTTGCAGAATTTCGGATATACCATGCATATGCAGGGAGGACAGGAGATCCGTCCAAAGGAAGTCCAGAAGCTTCTGGATAAGATCGAGGGGACTCCGGAAGAAGCCATGATCTCAAGGCTTGCACTCCGTTCGATGAAGCAGGCGAGATATTCGCCGGATAATGACGGACACTTCGGACTTGCGACCCAGTATTATACGCATTTTACTTCACCGATCCGGCGCTATCCGGATCTGCAGATCCACCGGATCATCAAAGATAATCTTCGAGGCAGGATGAACGATGCAAAGAGGCATCATTATGAAAAAATCCTGCCGGAGGTGGCAATGGAGACAAGCTCCTTAGAGCGCCGTGCGGATGAGGCAGAGAGAGAGACGCTGAAGCTTAAGAAGGTACAGTATATGCGGAATTTCTTCGGACAGGAATTTGAAGGAGTTATTTCGGGTATCACGAAGTGGGGAATCTATGTAGAGCTTCCGAATACCGTAGAAGGTCTGGTGCATGTTACCAATATGACGGACGATCATTATGATTACGACGAAGAACATTATCAGATGATCGGTTCCCATCACAGAAAGACCTACAAGCTGGGGCAGAAGGTGCGTGTGAAGATGATCGATTGTGATGAGATATCAAGAACCATTGATTTTAGACTTGTAAAGGAAAGAAAAGAGGAGAGAGAAGATGGCTAAGGCAAAAGCACAGGGCAAGATGATTGCGAACAATAAAAAGGCGTATCATGACTATTTTATCCTGGATACTTATGAGGCGGGAATTGCACTTGCAGGTACGGAAGTGAAATCCCTCCGCATGGGAAAATGCAGCATCAAAGAATCCTTTATCCGTATTGAGGATGGGGAAGTGTTCATCTATGGAATGCATATCAGCCCATACGAAAAGGGAAATATTTTCAATAAAGATCCTCTGCGTGTGAGAAAGCTCCTTCTTCACAAATCGGAGATCAACAAACTGATCGGTAAGACCAAGGAAAAAGGAATGGCGATCGTGCCACTGAAGGTGTATTTCAGCAAGAGTCTTGTCAAAGTAGAGATCGGACTGGCAAAAGGTAAAAAACTATACGATAAGCGTGATGATATCGCGAAAAAAGACCAGAAGCGTGAGGCAGAAAGAGAATTCAAGATCCGCAATTTCGGATAAAACAAAACTGTCCCCTTGAAAAAAGTGAAAATTGTATATTTTTACAGAGACAGTGACGCGGTACAATGTTCAATAACCTGATGAATCAATGTACTATAGTGTTTCACAAGGAATAAGAAAGGATGGGACAGACTATGAAAACAAATTCAACCGTTATGAAAATTGCACAGACAGCGCTGTTTGCTGCACTTTGCTACGTAATCTTTACGTATCTGCAGATTAAAATACCGATGCCGGGAGGAGATGCAACATCAATCCACCTTGGAAATGCGTTCTGTGTGCTTGCCGCACTTCTTTTGGGCGGCTGGTACGGCGGACTTGCAGGAGCGATCGGAATGGGAATCGCGGATGTGATGGATCCGATCTATATTACTGGAGCACCGAAGACATTTATCCTGAAGCTCTGCATCGGACTGATCACAGGACTTGTAGCGCATAAGATCGCAAAGATCAATGAAAGTACCGATAAGAAATACATTTTCAAATGGAGCCTGCTGGCATCTGTTGCCGGACTTGCATTTAATGTCATTGCAGATCCGATCGTCGGATACTTTTACAAACAGTATATTCTGGGACAGCCGCAGCAGATGGCAGAGGTTCTTGCAAAATGGAGCGCAGCTGCTACCTTTGTAAATGCAATCCTTTCTACAATCGTTGTAGTGATCATCTACAATGCATTGCGACCGGCACTTGCAAAGAGCGGAATGCTGGAAGTGGGGAAAACAAAAGAAGCGTAAAATGACAGATTGAAATGTGTATTTAAGAAATAAAAATAGCGGAATGGTATATTTGATGATATACTTTTTCGCTATTTTTGTATACAAGGAAATGGTGTAATATAGTATTTGATGGAAGTTTAAGGATTACGGGAAGTGTATAAAATGGAACAATTCTCTTATATCATTATATGTCAGAATCAAACAGAATTATAGTGAAAATAATAGTGTAAATTTTGATGAAAATATTGCATATAATATAAAGGAATTGTATAATGAAACTAATTAAGGAGGATGATTTTATGAATACAGCATTATTAGATTTAGCAGACAGACTTGTTTCTATATCTGATTTCAGTCAGGGAAAAGCAGGGAAGATTTTTAATGATGTGGCGGAGAACAATACAGAATATATTGTTTTAAAAAATAATCAGCCAACTGCTGTAGTAGTGTCTATCAACGAATACAGAGATATACAGGAAAAGATCAGCAAATTAGAAAATCTGCTGGACAGGATTGAGAATATAAGATTACTGAAACTCGCAGAGAGCAGAGTGGACAGTCCGACCTCTTCTTTTGAAGAATTTATAAAGGGAGAAGGATTCTCCATGGAAGAGTTAGAAAAATTGTCAGATAGCGTGGAGTTTGAATAATGGCATGGACAATAAAAATTACAGATGAAGCCAGGAAAGATTATAAAAAGATTGAAGGAAGCATACGGGCGCAGGTATTGGCGGGAATTGTGAAAGTCTCAAAAGCTCCACTTCCAAGCCCAAATGGATATGGGAAGCCACTTGGAAATAAAAATGGTAACAATCTGACTGGATTTTTCAAAATAAAATATCGCGGAATAGGAATAAGAGTTGTATATACACTGGTAATTGATGAAATGACTATGAATATTGTCGTTATTTCGCAAAGAGATGAAAATTATTGTTATGAGCTGGCTGCAAAATTGTATGAGAAATATGGAGATGACATCTTTAAAAATATTTTTGATGATTTTTAGGATAACAAGTTGGAATCCCTTGACATAAGTCTGGATGTCCGCATATAATATATAGAGCAAATGGGAGGGCAGAAGGTTGACTTCTGAACGGATCTTGTTTGCAGAAGCGTATTTTTGATGATACGGCTTCCAAGAACCAGGGCTTGTACTGGTTTCGACGGGGGCACGGAAGTCAAGGAAGCCATCCGTAGCGGGACACTACGTTAAAAGTTCCAACTAAATATAAACGCAGACGAAAATTTAGCGTACGCTGCCTAGTTGCAGCAGTCGGCCTTGAGTCTCTCATCGCTTAAGTAACCGGCTTCGACCAGATGAGGCACTTCGTTTCCAAAGCTTTGAGGGAATGGAAGAATTTATGAAGCTACTAAAGTAAGCAGCCTGTTGTTCGGCGGCTTATGGAGGGAATGTCAAAAGAATGACTGTGATGGGAGATGCCTTTATGGAAGAGCTTTCGGACAGGGGTTCGATTCCCCTCAGGTCCATACCTGTTTAACTGTGGGAAACCTTGAATTTACTGAGGTTTTCCACTTTTTTTCTGCTTTGAAACATCACAATTTTGTTGTCCCCGTTTGTCACCGTCTTTTTACAAGATGTTGTATTATTGGAATTATCTGTACTAGATAGTGCATTTAATACTATTACATCTGTTTCTTGTGCGTCATAAACATCAAATATGTAATACTTCATTGTAGTAGCTTCATCTGCATGACCGAGTAATTTTGTGATAATAGGTATCTGTACCCCCTTTTGATATAAGGATGAAGCATATGTCTTTCTTATTTTGTGCATACTTCTTCGTAAGATATTTACTTTATCACAAGCGTTTCTTAGCTGACTATCAACAGCACTTTCTGTTATTAGAGTACCTTCTTTTGTAAGAAATAGGTAATCGTCATTGTATACTTTGCTTTGTTTGTTGATATCAATAATGCGCTTTATATATTCCAGTGCTTTAGGTGTAAGTGGAACATATCTATCACCGCAATCACTTTTAGTATAATCAGCTACAGTCCAGATATTTCCCTTTATATTGTTTATATCACTCATATCGTGCTTTTTTACTACCTGTCTGCAAATATGAATTTTATACACATTATTTTTGTCCTTTAAGATATCTGTTTCTTTTAATGCTAATAACTCACCAATGCGAAGTCCTGTTTCAAAATCAAGCATTATTGCAAGTGGTATACTGTTTGATGGCATTTTAGACAATCTACGTTCCATATCTGTAAGAAGTAGTTTGTGTTCTTGTTCTGTAAATACTTCCTTTTTACTGTCTTTTTTTCTGGTAGGAGTTATCTTTTTCTTATTAACTCTGTCCCTGTATGGACTTTTGTCTATGTAATCAGCGTCTAAAGCATATTGAAAAGTCTGTTTTAAAATACCTTTCATATTGCAATATGCTTTGTTTTGTATGCTTTCTGATTGGTTTACGACATCATCAAGAAAGTTATCAACGTCAATCTTTGTTATCTGCTTAAATGGCTTGTGAATAAATTCTTTCTGTGGTACATAGAATTTTTTCCAATCTGACATCATGCGCCTAACTGTATCATGCGCAACCTTTGTTTTTTTGTATTCCATATATTCAAAGAAAAGCTGTTCAAATGATTCATTTTCCTTTGTTTCAAGTTCTTGTTCTCTTTTCTCTTTGCTCTTGCAATACTGGACAAGTAAATCTTCAAGGACGTGTTTATCTTTACTTCTACGCCTGTATTCACCATTTTTTAATGTGTTGTCTTGTATACGGAAATAGTACCCTCCTTTTGTTTTGCGAATCCTGTCACCGTGTTCTTTTAAAATTTGTTCTCTCTTCATGTTCTCTATTTGATTCAGAACATCTGCTGTATCTATAATACCATTATCTATTACATAATTTAAATCCCTTTCGGTAAGTTTTTTCATTTATATGCTCCATTTTTATTTCAAAAATACAATTCATCTTAGTTACCTCCTAACTTTCTGTATCAACAACTTTTTTGCTTTTAACTAAAAGCAGAGAACAAAAACGCATAAGTTTTATTATTTCTCATACCTTTTGTTCCCTATACTTTTGCTTTAAATCAATATCATTTTGTTATTGTTATGAATTGTTTACACAATTCCTATAACCTTTTATTTCCTCCATCAACATATATATAACTGCATCTTCTGGTAGAGTGGATAGAGCTTCTTTCAAGCCTTTTTGCAATGTTTTATAACTTCCCTTGTGTGACTCTTTGTATACGTCATATAAGAGCTTGTACGTTGCAAGTGCGTCCTGTTCTATCATATTGTTTTCACCTCCTGTCAGTCCAATTCATCCATGTATTTAATGAAATGAGAGTAGTTGACAAAATACTTTTTACCTACCATTATGTACGGAATCTTTCCTTCAATTACAATCAATGTTCTAAGCATCTGAAATGGTAGCTGTGTCTTTTCGGCTAATTTACTAAGACATATCAATGGAGGTGCAACTGGTAATGATTGTATGTAATCTTTGCGCTTTTGTAAGCTTGCTTTCCTTTTGCCTGTGAAATTTGTTTTGCTGTCTTTTGGATGGCATCTGCTGTAGTTCTTTTCATTATTCATCACCATCCTTTTGTAACGCCTTTAAATCCGATGAAAAGTGTTTTTCTATATTTCTTAACTGGAATCCTTGCATGAATAACAAACCTAACTCAGCTTGCTTTTTTTCAATGACTGGTTGACCCATTTTTTTATGTTTTATAAGGTCTGGGTTTTGTGCATTTTCAAAAATAACTTTTTTCTGGTTTTCTTTGAAATAGTTTGCATACTGCGGTAATGCCATCAATTTTTCTAACGCCATTGCTTCTGCACGTGTTGGTCTTTTCGCCCACGCCCCTATACGTCTACGGTCTGTATTTTCTTGCATCCCATTTGCATGAAGTTGTGACATATAACTGTAAAGAATCTGATTTGATTCTAATTCAAGCTGTTGAAGCTTTTCCAACGGTTCAGTGATTGTTATGTTCTTTACGTCCTCAATTTCTTTTTGCTTTTTCTGTAAGTTTGTATCATTCTCTGCAAGTAGTTCCTGTATTTTGGCTTCTAGCTCCTTATACAGTCTAAATACAGACATAGAGTCTGCTCCACATTCATGTGAAAAAGCATTTAACAGATTTCTAACGGGAATATAGTCTTTATTCGATTTCATGTTCCCTATTGCCCTAAATGTTTTATTATAGAGCTGTACTAGCCTATAGTTTCTATCCTCCATACTTTCACGTTGCTTTTTTGCCTTTGGATTGTGTTCATAATACATTCGCTCGGCATTACTTGTATACATAATTGTCATGTTAATTTTCCTCCTTTTTATATACCTCTCTAAGCTCGTATTTGCCTTTTAAAGGACTTTTTTTATGGGGTATATAAATTATCGCCCCAACTTTCATCATCCTCTAAATTGGCTTCGGTTTCTTTGATTTCTTTTTCAATCTGTTCTGTATTTATAGAATGTTTTTGTTCTACTATATTCAAATTTATAGACAGTTCCTTTTGTTCATTTTCGCTGTTTTGTTCTATTGATTTATACTCTTTACCGACTGTTTTATCCAATAAATAACAGTTTGCCTTTAATTTTGTATTTACGTCATATGCTGACTCTGCAATATGAATAACATTTTCTAAAGCTTGTAGGCTGTAGCCTTGCAGTCTGTTATCAAATACTTTTTTTCTTTCTTTTGTTCCCCTACAGAGATTTGGTCTACCACGCTGTTTTTGTTTCATTATTTTGTCACCTACCTTTATATGTATATGTCCTTTCTTTAGTAGGACTGAAAAATTGAAGAACATGCATATTTTCAACGTTTGTTCTATGTTACGCATGTACGAGAACGGACGCGACCGTCCACTTTTAACCATTGATAATCTGTTTACTGATTGAAACAAATTCATCAATCACACCAGTGTTTATTTGTATTTCACCAGATTTTTGAACCCTCGCCCATGCTTTCTGCGCACTATTTAGTTTTGGATAATACATTTTACACGCACGTTTAAAAAGCTCATAATCAATCTCTATCAGATTTTTATTGATAAGGGCAACAGAAAGCGGTTGTCCCTCATGTGCGACTAAATCATTGTAGATGACTTCAATCATTTCTCTGTATATTGGCACACTGTACCCATCATTTAGGCTGTAGCGATCGTTATTGTTCCAGTAACGTGCTATAAGCAATTCTTTATAGTCCTTTTTATACCATTCTAAAAGAGAATGTATTGAGGTTGGGGTTAAAAACTCTGCAAGTGTTTTCCCTGTTTTTGCAACTTTTAGACCTCTGGAAGAATAGATAAATTCAATCCTCAATAACCCTCGGTCTGTTATGTTCTGTTCGGCAGACTTATCGTATAGCTTTAATTTCACTCTTGAATTTGATAACTGCGCTGTCTTGATAGATTCAATCTGCTGTCCAGAACATAAGCATTTCACAGCTTCATAACGTTTTCCCGTTTGTTCTCCTGTCGCACAAATAAATAGTTTCTCTCCTTTTGTTAGAAGAATGGTAGCAAGTAACTTTAACATAGGTGCTGTTCTTGATATGTCAGATAGTTCAGCGGTTGCGTTCACTTCACAGTTACGTACTATTGTTTCATAAATCTCATTACCGAATATAGTTTTCAGTTGTTTCTGTATATATTTCAATACACTTTCCATATGTTTGAAATCAGTTATGGTAAAAGGTGTGATATTATCGTTTCTTAACACTTTTGGCAAACATAGATGTAATAAGTAGCCATCTTTTACCGCTTTAAGAGTTCCCACCTCTTCACCGTTTTTGTTTTTAAATGCATAGTAATTTTGTTCTAAAATTGTTGTTGTATTAACTTTTATATCAATACCGTCAATTCCTACATAGACTCTATTTTTCTTCTTTCTACCCATGTTTTTTTCTGTTCTACCTCCTTTTTCTTGTTTGCATAAAAAAAGAGCCATACTTAAAATACAGAGTTGGTAAGTCACTGTAGAAAAGTATTAGCTCTTTTTAGAAAGATTTCATACGGAGAAACATCTTCTTTTGGCGTTTTTCGAGTGGTCTTTTTTGTTTGCTCTCTTTGCAAACACCAAAAATACAGAACAGCACTACCATGGTTTCTGATTTTATTTATTCTGTTTTATACAGCCTTTTGTTTGGAAATTGATACTGATTTAGTATCCAATGAATTTTGTTTACTTTACTATCTAAAGAAAGATAGTATATTTTTGAATATAAATATATTGTATCAGATAACAAAAAATCTGTCAATACCTTTTTTCTTGTTTTTTTAAATATTTTATGTTATAATATATTATTTATATATTTATGCAAATTGTATCGCTTTATAATATACATCTGTAACCTTGTATATTGCGATTTAAGACGTTTTAAATTGAAGAGGCATAAAATACTATATTCAACAGAAAAAGCCTTAATCGCTTGTTTAGAGATTAAGACTTTTAACTCTTATTGTATTTCTTGAATTTCACCAGTATCTATATTTACATGATATTCTTTAAGGAGCATACCACTAAAAAGTAATTTTGCATCATGTTCTTCTTTATCAACATATTCATATACAGTTACATCTAATAAATTTCCCATAACAGAAATTTTGGTTGTTGTATTATAATTAAAGTTAACAATTGCGTGAATTTCATCATCGCTCTTGAAATATTTTTTGTAATAATCCAATGCATAGTCTTGCATTGCAATGTTTTCTGCAATTTTAGCAATTCGCCAATTTCCTGTTACATCATTACGAACATTTGTTACTGTAAAGGAAATATCATCTATAGGTGTAGCTTTCTCCTTTTGGTCGGTTGGTTGTTGTTTTGCTGAACTAGTAGTTTCTTCTACGCCCTCTTTAATACCTTTTTGTGTTTCGGTGTTTCCGAAAATAGCAATTAGAATAACAACTATGATTACCCAAAACCACCATTTTTTGAAAATCGGTTTTTTGACATTGTTTTTATTTGTTTTATTTTTCATAATGTCACTCCTCCATATTTTATTGATACAAATATAATACCAGAATGTAACACAAAAGTACAGTGAAAACAAATTATATAATTGTGTTATAGTTTTAAAATATTTAACAATACTATAATGTAGTCAAAACCAATGGAGGATTTGCATTATGGAGAAATTTATTGTGACACCTAAGGAAGATAAATCTGTTACAATGACAATACGCATAGATAGAACATTACAAGAGAAATATAATGATTTAGCATCCAAAACAAACCGTTCAAGGAATGAACTTATTAGTATGGCTTTGAAATATGCTTTAGACCATATGGAATTGAAAGATGAATAATAACTAAATGAAAAACTTTTAATATTTTTTTCAAATATGGCGTGAGTTTTTTTCTGCTCGATTGTTAATATAGTGAACAGTGTATGAAAAAAGTTTTCGCTCCGTAAATTCTAGTTGGCTTTTTGCTGTAGATATACGTCATGCACTGTTTTTGGTATAAAAAGCAATCACATAAAAATACTATAATCATAATATTCTTATATCATTGTTTTTTGTAGCAGATGTACTGAATTTTCCTCCTTCTCAATATATTGTATTTGTCCCCGTGTTGTCACCGTTGCTATTGACACGTCTGAAAGCCTTGATTTTACAGGGGTTAAAAATGTGCCGAGTGGTTCGATTCCCCTCAGGTCCATACCTGTAAAACCGCTGAAAATGAGATGATTCAGCGGTTTTTGAATATGATGAGTCAAAATGGGGCTGTGAAAAAAGAATAGTCCCCCAAAAAAGAAAGACCAAGAGTTTATAATG
>JAFEHB010000113.1_pt2 | contig 64807 bp, 57 predicted proteins | sample 9267121 | NCBI WGS metagenome assembly JAFEHB01 (sample SAMN17103336, study PRJNA684904) | human gut metagenome | isolation source: diarrhea sample from child under the age of five | host: Homo sapiens | place: South Africa: Mafikeng, Mafikeng Provincial Hospital | collected 2019-09 | reverse complement strand
AGAAGTATGTTGTAAATGACCAGCTAGATGGGTCATTTACAATATACCAGGGATAAAATGGGCAATTATATGGTGATAGGTATTGTGCTTGTTTTCGTGGTATTGATGTCAATACTTCCAAAACCAGTTTATAATGCGATTACGCGTGCTTTTTCAATGCATAAAAATGGAATTCGTAGAATTCAGAAGTATCGTACGACAACCGATTCCATTGGAAATCTAATGTTGGGTATATCGATCGTTTTCTGCATCTTCTATTGTTTCATTCCGTTCTATTCATTTTTATATGGTATATTTTTTATTGTGAGCTACTTATGTCTTTTGGCACAGGCAAATCGTGTTACCACAAAGAAGCCTAAACAAATCGCAAAAACCGTTATCTTTTTGACGAATTTATTTGCGGGTGTCAGCTTTCTAGGTGCACTTGGCTTTTTAAATGGGCATGCATCGGTGGCTGTGATCAATCAGTTCATGATTGATTTTCATGCGCATAAGGTATTCAACATCTTATACCTTCTACAAAATCGTACTTGGATGTATTGGTTGTTTCAAGGTGCATTGTTTATGTTTCCACTCTTTATTATGTGGTCACATTTTAAATATATGCGATTGGAGAATAGTGTCAAAGCGGTTTATTTTGTGACATATATTATTAAGATGTTATTTTTGATTATGATTGTGTTATGTTTTTCTTGTGAGGCATTTGATTTCTTGGATATGGTATACCAGGTGGATGCACTTAAGAAATTGGCATAGAGGAAAGAAGGATTTAAAAAATGATTACTCAAAGAATTTCAAAATTGCGTGAGAAGATGATGGAGAATAATGTACAGGCATATATTATTCCTACGTCTGACTTTCATGAAACAGAATATGTTTGCGAATATTTCGCATGTCGTAAATATATGTCTGGATTCACTGGAAGTGCAGGTGTCTTAGTTGTATTACTGGATAAGGCTGCACTATGGACAGATGGTCGTTATTTTATTCAGGCGGCAAATCAATTGGAAGGTTCAGGCATTGATTTAATGAGGATGGGTCAGCCTGGAGTTCCTGAATTGGATGCGTATATTGTTGAAAATCTAAAAGAAAACGACACCGTTGGATTTGATGGTCGTGTCATGAATACAAAGGATGCCTTGGCATATAAATCCGTATTTGATTTGGCACACTTAAATATGAATGTAAATCTAGATTTAGTAAATGACGTATGGACAGATCGTCCTGAGCTTCCTAGTACACCAACTTTCCATTATTCGGAAAAGTTTGCGGGTGAATCTATGGAAAGTAAGCTTTCTCGTTTGCGTGCTTTTTTAAAGGAAAATAAAGTCGATTCCATTGTACTTACAAGTGTGGATCAGATTGCGTGGCTTTATAATTTAAGAGCACATGACATTCCTAATTTCCCGGTTGCGCTTGCATATTCAATCGTATCTTTAGATTCGGCTTCTATTTATATGGATGCTTCTCGTTTGGATGAATTGAGTGAAAAAGAATTTAGTAAGAATAATGTTACGGTTTGTGGCTATAATGATATGTATGAAGCTACAAAGGCATTGAATGGTTTAGTACTTGTGGATCCTTCGAGTGTAAACTATGCGATTGTTTCTAATTTAAAGGCTAAGCCAGTATTTAAGGAGAGTCCAATCATTTTATGGAAGGCTTTAAAGAATGAGACGGAATTAAAGTGTACAAAGTGGGCGCACATTAAAGATGGTGTGGCCGTTACTAAATTTATGTATTGGTTAAAGAAGAATGCGGGCAAGATAGAGATGAGCGAAATGAGCGTTCAGTCTAAATTACAAGTTCTTCGTAGTGAACAAGAAAATTATTTAGAGGATAGTTTTGATACGATTTGTGCCTATAAAGAACATGCGGCTATGATGCACTATTCTTCAAAGCCAGAAACGAATGTTGAAATCACAAATTCGGGTATGCTTCTAATTGATAGTGGTGGACAATATCTAGAGGGTACTACGGATATTACACGTACATTTGTATTGGGTGATATTAGTGAGGAAGAAAGATATTGGTTTACTAAGGCATTAAGAGGCCATATTCGTTTATCGGATGCACACTTCTTATTTGGATGTTCAGGAATCAACTTAGATATTCTAGCTCGTGGACCACTATGGGATCAGGATGTGGATTATCAATGTGGTACAGGACATGGCGTAGGTCACTTATTGAATGTGCATGAATCACCAAATGGCTTTAGATGGAAAGTGTTACCTCATCGTAATGAAATGTGTGTATTAGATGAGGGTATGATTACTTCAAATGAGCCGGGTGTCTATTGTGAAGGTAAGTTTGGTATTCGTCATGAAAATGAAATGGTTGTCGTAAAAGGAAATGTGAATAACTATGGTCAGTTCATGCATTTTGAGCCAATTACGTTTGTACCTTTTGACTTGGATGGTTTGGATGTTTCTTTATTGACAAATGAAGAAAAGGCTTGGTTGAACAACTATCATAAAGAGGTATTGGAAAAGATCAGTCCTTATTTAACGAGTGATGAAGCTGAGTGGTTAAAATCGGCTTGTCGATCTATTTAATGAAAGAAAGAATGATACCAATCACATGTCCACATTGTGGGCATGTTTTTGAGATAAAAAGAGATACGGTTGTGATTGCACAAATGGATAGTGTCGCTAGTATTCGCTTGAATGATGGTTCGTATTTTATGCATCAATGTCAAAAGTGTAAGTCCATGTTTTATTTGTACTATCCATTCCTATATCGGGATCCGAAAAAGAAGTTTAATCTTGTCTTGACACAACAAAAGAATATAGATAATTTGAGTGAAGATGAGAGGGTTGTGCTTTGTCATAGTGTTTCACAGTTTCTTTTGGCTTTTAAGATCTATGATCAGTGTTTAAATCCTAAACTTGTACTGGTTAAAAAGAAGCAGTTGGAAAAGAAATTGGGTCGTAGTATCAAATTTGATTATTATGACAAGAAGAATGGTTGTCTTTGGTTTGAGGATATGGCTGTATCTTTAACCCAAGAGGAATGTAAAGAGATTCTTATTTTGTAGTATTGTCAAAATAGGTTATAATGTTTGGTAGAAATGAGGTTTTACGTATGAATATTTTAATTGCCGGTGGTACTGGATATATTGGTAGTCATATTTGTGTTGAATTATTAGAAAGTGGTCATGATGTTGTCGTGATTGATGATTTCTCAAATTCAAAACCAGATGTGTTGGAATCGATTTATAAAATTACAGGAAAGCGTGTTAAGTTTTATGAATTTAATGTGTTAGATGAAGAAAAAACAGAGTCTGTATTTAAGGAAAATAAATTGGATGCGGTGATTCATTGTTGTGCATTTAAGGCAGTTGGTGAAAGTGTTCAAAAGCCAATTGAGTATTATACAAATAACTTGATGACTACTTTAGTGGTTGCCAAGATGATGAAAAAGTATCATGTTCCAAGTATTGTGTTTAGTTCAAGTGCGACTGTTTATGGAGATCCTGAAGTGGTTCCTTTAACAGAAGATTGCAAACTTGGTGAAACAACCAATCCATATGGAGCTACAAAAGCGATGATGGAAAGAATTTTAACGGATGTGCAGTTTGCCAATCCAGAAATGAGTGTAACTTTACTTCGTTATTTCAATCCCATTGGAGCACACGAATCGGGATTGATTGGAGAAAATCCAAAGGGAATCCCCAATAACTTGATGCCATATATTATGAAGGTGGCTACTGGAGAACCTCCAGAACTTGGTGTATTTGGGGATGATTATGATACGCCGGATGGAACGGGTGTTCGTGACTATATTCATGTGGTCGACTTGGCTAAAGGACATGTATTAGCGATTGAAAAGTACAATACACCAGGTGTTCATATTTGTAACTTGGGAACAGGCCACGGCTATAGTGTATTGGATATTGTACATGCCTTTGAAAGAGTGAATGGAATTAAGATTCCATATGTGATCAAACCTAGACGTCCAGGAGATATTGCGACTTGCTACGCAGATCCGACTCGTGCTAAGGAACAGCTTGGCTGGGTAGCTGAAAAGAACTTGGATGATATGTGTAGAGACACATGGAATTTTGCGAAGAAACAATTATTATAGTGAGGTATTTATGGCAAAGATTATTTTAACGGGGGATCGTCCGACGGGTAAATTACATATTGGACATTATGTGGGTTCCTTAAGAAATCGTGTTCTTTTACAGAATTCTGGAGAATATGATGAAATTTATATTATGATTGCGGATGCACAGGCATTGACAGATAATTTTGATAATCCGGATAAGGTGCGTGAAAACATTTTAGAGGTGGCTTTGGATTATTTGGCTTGTGGTATTGATCCGAGTAAGACAACGATTTTTATTCAGTCTGAAATCAGTCAATTGACAGAATTGACATTCTATTATATGAACTTAGTTTCTGTAAGTCGTCTTCAAAGAAATCCAACTGTGAAGGCTGAAATTAAGATGCGTGGATTTGATGCGAGTATTCCAGTTGGCTTCCAGTGTTATCCAATTTCACAGGCTGCCGACATTACGGCATTTAAGGCGACTACAGTTCCTGCTGGTGAAGATCAGATGCCTATGATTGAACAGACGCAGGAGATCGTTCATAAATTCAATTCGATTTATGGTGAGACTTTAGTAGAACCTAAAATCTTATTGCCACAAAACTGTGCTTGTTTAAGACTTCCGGGTACAGATGGTAAGGCCAAAATGTCTAAGTCTTTGGGTAACTGTATTTATTTGTCGGATGATGAAGAGACAATCAAGAAGAAAGTTATGAGTATGTATACAGATCCTGATCATATTAAGGTGAGTGATCCTGGTAAGATTGAGGGAAACTGTGTATTTACATATTTGGATGCGTTCTGTAAGCCAGAGCATTTCGAAAAGTATTTGCCGGAATATGAAAACTTGGATGCATTAAAAGCACACTATCAGCGTGGTGGTTTAGGAGATGTGAAGGTTAAACGTTTCTTAAATAGTGTTATGCAAGAAGAGTTGGCTCCAATTCGTGAAAGAAGATTGGAATGGCAGGCTAAACTTCCTGAAGTTGTCAAGATTCTAGAAGAGGGTACGAAAAAGGCGTATGCGACAGCGGAAAAGACTTTGGATGAAGTGAAGTCAAGTATGAAGATCAATTATTTCAAAGACAATTCTTTGATCTAGGGGTATAGAAAATGGTAGTTGTAGATAAAGAAATTTTTATGGGTGGTACTGGTATTGCGCATTTTGAACATATCATGAGTGCTCAAGAGATGCATGGTATGAATCGTGTGTATGCCAAGGTCACTTTAAAGAAGGGTTGTAGTGTTGGTTATCATGTGCATAATGGAGATGGCGAAGATTATTTCGTTCTTTCTGGAGTGGCAACATTGGATGATAATCATGAAAGAACTTTATATTTAAAGCCAGGGGAACATTATTTTACACCAAGTGGCAAGGGTCATAGTATTTTGAATGAACAAGATGAGGATCTAGTCTTCATGGCTTTGATTATTTATGATTCTCAACAAAAAATGTAAACAGATTACTAATTTGTGCAAACACAATGAACAAAATTGATATATAATACTATTGGTTTTGTGAAAGCGTTTTCGCACATAGAACTATTTCTCTCTATAATATTTCTGTGAGAAATAATCCGTCAATTTATTCTCTTAAATCGCGACTTAATAGAGGATGCATAAAGAGTAGGAATGCGCGCCTACTCTTTTTTGTTGCATAAATGGTTTAAAATAATTGAAATTAAGTACAAAATGTATGGAAGATGTAATATTATTAAATCATGAAAAGATTAAGTAGGATTGAGATATATAATTTTAAGAATATTAAAAGAGCCGAATTAGATTTTAAGAATTCTATACTGGGTTTGTATGGACAGAATGGTTCTGGTAAAACAGCTTTGATCGATGTGTTGGATTTAGTTAAGACCATTCTATGTGGTCATAGTGTTTCATCGGACTTTTCAGATTTGATTCATGTAGATGCAGACTATTCTAGAATTGTAGTGCAGTTTACTATTGATGAGAATGAAAGGCATAGTGAAATTGAATATTCGTTTAAATTCAATAGATCTTGTATTTATGATGAGATTCTTTCTTATGTGTATACGGATGGTGAAACAAGAGTTGTAAAGTCTAAATTGATCGATACTTCAAATTCGCCTACTTTTAGTCCTGTATCAAAATATAAGTCTTTGATTGGAACTTCTAAAGAGAATGATTTGAATGTCATGGCGATTAAAAAGATGGTTCGTAAGGAATTTCGATCATTTATTTATTCAAGTGAATTTTTAGAAGTTGTTCGAAATAGAAGTAACGAATGTAAAGATGAAGAGTTTTTTCGTCATGTGTATATTTTAGAGAGTTTGGTTAATTTTGCGAATTATGAATTGTTTGTCGTGAAATCAAAGTGTTGTATAGATGATTCAATGGTTCTTTCTAAAAGTGCTTTGGATGTTTATAAGAGAAAAATTGAAAGTATGAATCGAGTTGTTCCTTATTTGGTGCCTGATCTTACACTGGATGTACAAGTTCTTGGAAAAGAATTGATGAGGGATAGTTCTGTTGGATATCGTGTTGAATTGGTTTCCAATAAAATACCATTTAAGTATGAGTCGGATGGTGTAAAGAGAATTGTATCAATACTACAACCTTTGATTGAGATTTTCAATAATACTTCAGTTGTCGTTGCGATTGATGATTTGGATTGTGGTATACATGAATATTTGTTTGGTGAAATCGTAAAGTTGATGTGTGAACAAGCTAAGGCGCAATTGATTTTTACGGCGCATAATTTGCGTCCGTTAGAATTAATCAATAAGAAGTTTCTAGTATTCACAACTACAGATCCAGACAATCGATATGTCCGTTATAAGAATATTGCAGCACATAATAATTTAAGGAATGTATATATAAGAGATATTGCATTAAGTGATTTCGTAAAGAGTGCAGAGATTTCTTATGGGTTAAGAAAAGCAAAAGGGTAGTGTAGTATTACCTTTGCCTTAATTGCATAGCATAATTTAATGAAAATTTAAATGTAAAGGAGCTAATATTATGGATAATACAACAAGTTTCAATATTTATGTAGATAGTGATATTTTAAAACAATGTGAAGCCATGTATGGTGAATTAGGTGTTGATTTGAATACCGCTATTAATGTGTTTCTTAATAAGTCACTCTGTGTTGGTGGTTTTCCTTTTGATATAAACAAGGAAACAATGGCAGCTATGTTGGAGGCTGAACGTATTGTGTGTGATCCTTTTGTAAAACGATACTCTGACGTAGAGCAAGCGTTGAGAGTATTGAAAGAGTGAGTATACATTGAAAACAAATTTTTTTAAGATAATGAAGAAACGCTAGCTTGAGATTGTCCATATTGGATAAAAAAAGAGTAAAAGCTCTAAATTTGATTGGTATGAGTCTGAACATCTCACCGAGTCCTCATTGTTTTTAGCCTGGGTCCAGGCTGACGTTTCCAATCACTTTCCGTTTGGTTTTGGTAGGGTACACCGTTTTTGGTATTTCTACCATCAATCGTATTTTACACAATATATTATTAAGGCTAAGGCTATCCTCTTGTATTGACATCCATATAAATGAGTATGGATACAATAAGCTTTAGTGTTCGTGTAGATAGTAATATTAAGAAACAAAGTGAGGCGAGTATGGTAATTTGAATATCGCAATTCATGTTAATGGTTTTCTTATTGATGTTCGTTTAGAGAATCTATGTTAGAAGCAGTATTTAGTATTGAAAGATGTTAGTTTGTGACTGATTTTAATACAAATTCACTAAAAAGTACAAAGACAAATGGTTGTATAGGGATTATAATAAAGGTGTATTAAGTGCTAATACATAAAACTTCCTTTCTATCTTAAAACTATGGGAAATGCGGCAGGACTTTGTGTCTTGTCGTTTTTCCTTTATAATGGATGTGGAGGTTTTTTTGTGTATGAAATATCCTAAGTTTTTAAATGAGAAGTATAATACGATTGGTGTTTGTGCTATGTCGAGTGGTGTAGGGCATAAGCTAGATAGTTTTGATGAGTCGATGGATTATATTCAGTCGTTTGGTTTTCATATTGTAGAGAGTAGTAGTGTTCGTAATGATAGTGAACCGAGTTGTTCTGCATTGAAGCGAGTGAGTGAATTAAATGCATTGGTGAATGATTCTAGTGTTGGTGCGGTATGGTTGGCTGCTGGGGGTGACTTTCAGTTTGAGACGTTGCCGTATATTGATTTTGATTGGATTGAAAAGAATCCAAAGTGGTACTTGGGTGCGAGTGATCCTACAAATTTATTATTTCCCATTACTTGTAAGTGTGATTTGGCTACGGTGTATGGTTTTAATGCGGGTAGTTTTGATGAATATGGTATCAATGAATATTCGAGTTTGTGTCTTGATTTTTTAAAGGGGAAGAATAGTGAACTGCATTCGAGTTCTATGCATCAGGATGTTGATTTTTATAATGATGGAGCTCCAATACTTAACACAAAGACAGAATATGTGGGTAGTTGTAGTGTATCGGGTAGATTACTTGGTGGTTGTTTTGAGAGTATAAATGACATGGCAGGCACGCCTTATGATTTTGTGGAAGAGTTTAATGAGCGTTATAAAGAGGATGGGATTATTTGGTTCTTTGATATTTTTTCAATGAATTCATGTGATGTGTATCGTGCTTTATTGAAGATGAAGTATATGGGGTATTTTAAATATACGAAGGCTATATTGGTGGGTCGTGTATTGTTTAAGAATGTTTCGGATTTAATTGGGTACGAAGACGCTTTTAAAAAAGCACTACCTGATATAAATGTTGTATGTCAGGTGGATATTGGTCATACGTATCCGCATATGTATGTAGTAAATGGTGCCATGGCGCGTGTTGAGATTTGTGATGGTCAGGGTACTATTGATTATGAAATGAAAGAGTGATTTTAAATGATTGAATATACTCAAGAGAAGAAGTTTACACCGATGAAGTACAAGAATTATTCTTGTCGGTGAATTGGGTATCTGGTGAATATCCAAAGCGATTGTATAAGGCTTTAATGCATACAAGTACAGTCATTAGCTTGGAAGGATGGAAAGCTTTGCGGTTTAGTTCGTGTGCTAGATGATAGTGAGATGCTTGCGTATGTGCATTATGTACTTGTAAATCCAAAGTATCAGGGTTTGGGTATTGCTGGCATTTTATTGAACTGGTTAAAGAGAAGTATAAGGATTATTTGTATATTGAGGGTATGCCTGAAGACAAGAGCAATGTAGCTTTTTATGTGAAGCATGGTTTTCAAGAGTTTGAGGGTGCTGGTAGTATCATTATTTGTAATCCGGGAAAAAAGGAATAGTTAAAAACCCCATATCTATAGAAGGTATGGGGCTTGTTGATAATATAATATTCTACTAATTTATAATTTACAACGAATGCAATTTGGCAATCAATGCTTCTTGAAGGACTTGCGAAAAATTGATTTTTTTGCTCATAGCTTCTTTGTTTAACCATTCGGGTATGGTTAATGTTTTTTTGATGGCTTTATTGAAATGTGTTTTTGCATATTCTTCAACATCAACAGATACAAGGGTGACAAAAGATTGTTTAAATTCGAATTCAAGTTCAGATGCGATTTGTGTTGGATCAATTTCTTCTAACTTTGAAGGAATTGGAATATCTTCATTGTCTAGTTTTGCGCTGAACAATGCACCGGCTAGACAATCTACGGCCATTTCCATTGCGTCTTGTAGTGAATCTCCACATGTGGAAAGGTAATTGAAGTCTGGAAAAATGACAGAGTAATGATTTTCTTCTTCAAAGAAACAAGCTGGATAAATTGACAACATGTTGTTTACCTCCTTTTTAAAATATTCAAGCAGAGTTATTTAAGCCCTGCTTGTTTTAGGATGGATTGTTCAGTTGACTTTGACAAATCTTTTGTGTGAAATGGTATAGTCACTTTACCTTTTTTCGTTGGGTGTTTGTATTGCCTGTGGGAACCCACTTGGCTTTTTAATACCCATCCATCCGCAAGGATAAGTCGCTCCATATCCTTTGACGTCATTGGCATATGTGTCCTCCTTGCACAATTATTATATCAAAATATACGTGCATATGCAATACGTATTATAGCGAAACGTATAAACAAAAAGAAGGAGGTTAATCCTTCTTTGAAATATAGAGTGTACATGTAAAGTCTAGGTTTTTAGACTGGTCAATTAAGTATTGTGGTTGTACTTTTGCGCCCCAGCTGTTGATTCCGCCTACGCCCATTTGTTGTTTTGTGATTCTTAAGTGGGTTGTATTGGTTTGTGGAAGTTCAAATGTGTGGTTAGCGTTATATAGGTGCACAAAGGAATACTTGCTTGCCATGCATTCCATTTTTTCAGATTTGATGTTTACTTGAATGGTGTCATTGGATAGGCTGCACCATTTGCAGTCTGTGTGGTTGCCGTGTTCTTGTGGCTTTAAGTATGGAATGTAGTTTGTGTCTACGTTTTCAAAGTAGAAATCGGTTAAGGCATGGTCTCGATCTATATATGTGTCTTTTTCGCCTTTTCCAAAATAGGCGAAGTTTTTGAACTCTTCTTTTAGAACAAACTCGATTCCAAAGAGTGGTAGTGTTTGTCTTTGTGAGTTTTTGTCTAGGTGCAACTGGATTTGAATGCTTTGATTGTTGTAGACTGTATAGACGAGTTTACATTCTTCTTCAATGGATTCAAGTTGAATGGTATAGATCATTTGTGCGCATTTGGAGTTTCGTATCATTTTAAAGTCGACTACATTTTGAAATAGGCTGGCATTTAGCCAGTTGGCATAGGTTTGTTTGGCACCGCGATCATTGTCTGTTAAGGCTCTATAAAAGATGGGTTTTGGTGCTTGTTTGAGTATTTCTTCATCATTTACTTGAATGGATACTAAACCTTTTCGTTTATCGAATAAGTATTCGGTATCGAGAAATTGAATGCCGATTGTTTCTTTGCCTTCTACTACGAGCATGGCTTGTTCTTTGGGTTGGTCTTGTTTGACTTCAAAGACTTGTTGGTCAAAGGATTGAATGCCTAGTGGTGTTTTGTAGTAGATGGTTTTTGTGTAATAGCCTGGCGTATTGATTTGTTTAAATTGTACGGGCATTGTTTTTGTGGTGCCTGGTTCTACACTTGTTTTAAAGATGCCGGATTGGATAACGAGTCCGTTTTGTTTCAATTCAAAGATAAAGGTATCTTTGCTTAGGTCGTAGAATAGGTTTTTATTTTTAATGGTTACCGAATCGAAATGGATTTCCATATCGACATAACGGTAGAGTTGTTTTAGTTCTTGGCTTTTGCCGGTTTCTTCTCGATTGGCTAAAAGGATGCCGTCTCCACAGAAGTTGGAGTCGTTAGGATAGTCGTCGAAGTCTTGTCCATAATAGTATTGTCCGTCTTTTTCAATAGCTTGGTCTACATAGTCCCATACAAAGCCACCTTGGTATTGTTCGTATTCGTCTTCTAGATTAGTATATTCTTCCATGCCTCCAAGACTATTTCCCATGGCGTGCATATATTCACATAGCATAAATGGTTTCATTGGATGGCTTTCTAGATAGGCTTTCACATTTTCTGGAGATGTATACATTCTAGATTCAATGTCGGATGCGTTTTCGAATGTTCGATCTTGTGTAATGCCTTCATAGTGGACAAGTCTTGATGGATCTTGTTCTTTGAAGTAGTCGTGTAGGATCATAAAGTTGGATCCGCTTCCTGATTCATTTCCAAGTGACCACATTAAGATGCAGGCATGGTTTTTATCTCTTTCATACATGCTTCTTGCACGGTCTAATAAACAGTCTGTCCATTCGGTTTTGTTTTGTGGAATGATATCATTTACTCCATGGGTTTCTAGATTCATTTCGTCAATGACGTAGATTCCGTATTGGTCGCATAATTTATACCAATAGCTGTTGTTTGGATAGTGGGATGTTCTTACGGCGTTGATGTTTAGTGATTTTAAGATATGAATGTCTTCTTCCATTTGTTCTTGAGATAAACATCTTCCAGTTTTTGGATCCCATTCATGGCGGTTGATGCCGTGGAATACAATTCGTTTTCCATTGAGTTTCATAATGCCATATTCTAGCGTGAATTTTCGAAAACCAACTTGTTCTTGAATGGTTTCAATGATTTCGTTGTTTGTGTCATATAATACTAATTCTAATTGATAAAGATTTGGAAATTCACTACTCCATAGGCATGTATTTTCTACTGGGATTTCAAATGAATCTTGCATATTGCCATTCCATACGATGTTTCCTTGTGGATCATATAGTTTGGCTTGTAGTGTGTGAGATTCATTGCTACTCATTTTACAAACACAACTAAGAACACTTTTGTTTGTGTCTAGATCAATGTCTGTATCGATTTTTAAGTCTTGTATATGAAGACTAGGTTGTTTATAGATCATGACATCTCTAAATAGGCCTGTAAAGCGCCACATGTCTTGGTCTTCTAGCCATGTGCCTGTGCATTTTTGAAAGATGCGTACGCACAGTACGTTATCTTTTTCTTGTGTGTATTTTGTGATGTCAAAACGGCTTGGGGTAAAGGAATCTTCTGCGTATCCGATAAATTTACCATTTAGCCATACATAGATATTGGATTCTGCCCCTTCAAAGGATAGAATGAGTTTATTTCCGATAAAGTCTTGTGGACAATCAAATGTTTTACGGTATTGATAGACTTTGTTTTTGTCCATATCAATTTGTCCGGGTTTTACCACGTCATGACCATCCCAAGGGTAGGTAACGTCTGTATAGTGTGGGTTGTCGAATCCTTGTAGCTGGATGTGTCCGGGTACTTGGATGTCGTTCCAATTGGTGTCATTAAATTCTGTATTATAGAAGAATTTAAAGCATGAATCATAATTTTTTGAAAGGTTGAATTTCCATGTTCCATTTAGTGAGAATGAGCTTGGCTTTTTGTCCTTTCCAATTGTATATATGTGGTCGCTGTACGCTTGTAGTCTATTTACTTGAAAGACGCGTGGGTCTTTGATCCAGTTTAAGTCTGGTGTTTGCATTGTATCACTCCTTGTTTTATTGGTAACTTAGATTATATCAAAGGCAAGTATTGAAAGGAAGGTAAAAATCAATTAAAATAGTTTGTAAATTGGAGGTTGAAAGATGTCAGACATTCTTGGTTTTGTGGTTTCAATAGCCTTAATTTATTTTGGAATCAAAGTCGCATTTAAGTTCATTAAGTGGATTGGAATTCTATTGGTTGCAGTATTTGTGTTTAAGATGGTAGCACTACTTATATAAGGGAACATGAAGTTCTCTTTTTTTGTGCACAAAAATAATTTTGGTTAATGAAAATTTAAAATTATCTTGCTATAGTATTCATATGGATGTATGATGTCTTATCAAGAAAGGGCGTGCATTTATTATGGCTAAAAAGAAATATTATGCTGTTAAAGTAGGAAAAAAACCAGGTATATATTTAACATGGGATGAATGTAAATTGCAGATAGAGGGGGTATCGGGTGAAAAACATAAAGGGTTTCAAACTTTAGAAGAAGCTGAAAAATATATTTTACAAGATGATGATATGCCAGAAACTAATAGTTCTACAGATAATGATGATTATAATTCAAAAATAGACAAAGCAATATTAGATTTAAAGGAGAATGAAGTGATTGCATTTGTTGATGGTAGTTATGATAAAGAACAAGAGAAATCAGCATTTGGTGCAATAATTTTTAGTGAAAACAATGGTCGTGATGTATTGTATAAAGCTTTTACAAAGAATTTATCTAAGGAGTTTATAGATTTAAGAAATGTATCAGCAGAGTTAGAAGCAGTTAAAGAATCAATTAATTGGGCGTTAAAGTATAATAAATCCAAAATTTCTATATATTATGATTATATAGGTATTGAACTATGGGCGCAAAAAGAATGGAAAGCTAAAAATAGTATAACCAGAAATTATGTAAAATTTATGCAGGAAAAGCAAAGCTTATTAGATATTAAGTTTATTAAGGTACCAGCCCATACAGGTGTTAAGTACAATGAAGAAGTAGATAGTATTGCCAAAAATGCCTTATTAAAAAAAGGACATAAAACATATAATGATGGTTCTGTATATTTTACTGGATATGGTGTAAAGGATTGGCAAGCAATTGTTGAATTTATTAATGAAGAAAATGGTGGCTTAAATGAAAATAAAGAAATCTCTGAATTAACAATGAGTAGAGAGTCCATTGAAAGCAGAGAAAAAATCAAAATTGTTCAAGGAAGAAATGTTGTGACAATCAATTGTTATAGGAATTCAAAATCCTATGTCCAGGGGAAAAGCACAGCTTTATTTGAAAAAGTTATTTCTACTGCTATTTCTTTTCTTACAGAAGATCAGACAGCAATAGAAAAATTAAATGAATATCATGCGTTAACTATTAACAAAGAGGAAGTTGAAACAAAATTTGAACAGTTGTTACCTAATTATAAACATGAATCAAAAAAACATTATACGAATCTATTGACAGCTGTTTATAATACAATGTTAACAGGATATATGCCTGATTATACGTGCTTAGTAACTCCAATATTTAGAGCATATGAATATTATCTACATAAAATGCTTGGTGATTATATGGGACTAGATACTGAAACTGATAAAGGTACAAACAATTTTGGTTTCTTTACTAAAAATGATGAAGGATTATATGAGTGTAATAATAAAAATGTTAGTAAATTAAATAGACAACAATTAGATTATTTAAACAAATTTTACACACAGTATAATAAGGTAAGGCATCCATATTCCCATTGGTCAGCAGATGATTCTGAGACTGCAGTTATTACGAATATTAATGAAGCACGAAATTTGTTGGATGAAGGAATTAAACTTATAGATAAATTTTATACTTTATTTTAGACTAATGTTAAGGGAGGTATTGTAATGCAAAATATAGTATATAACGAGATAGACAATGAGAATTATATTGGAATTATATCAGTCTTGGATTACGAAATCTCTGTGCGTAGACAATTAAGAAGAATGACTTTTGATACACATGATGCTTCTGGTAGAAAGATTATTGTAGATTTAGTACTTAAAGTAGGTTTTAATGAATATCGTTTTGTGGAATACGACATTTCTAAAGAAGGAAAAATTATTTTAAATAGTAAAGGATATATTACTCCTAGTAATGATATTGTGAAATATGCAAATTCTATTATAAGAAAATATAGTAGCATTCTTCCTAATTCCATGCTTTCAAATTCTGCCCAAATAAAGTTATTTAATAATTAATTGAATTATTAAAAGATTCAAAACTAACATTACGGTATTATGGTTAAGTAAAAAATGAAGTATATGTGGGAACAGCAATTTTCTGCCTTCTTTTTTTATGTGCATATCTGATGATGTTTAATTGAGACAGGTCCATAATGTGTTTGATTTGGAAGTATTAATGATGAAACGTTGTATAAATTATTCGATTGTATATACCATATTGGCTATAATTGGTGGAGTATTTTATCGTGAGTTTACAAAGATGAATGATTATACTGCTTGGACTGCATTGTCTGTTGTTCATACGCATTATTTTATTTTGGGTATGATGTTCTTTTTGATTCTTGGATTGGTTTCAATGAACATTAATTAAAAAAACAATCGTGCAGTGTTGTTTTATAATATTGGACTTAATTTAACGGCTATTATGTTAGTGGTTTGTGGTATTGTTCAAATTTTAGATTTGAATGTTGTATCTGCTTTTATTTCTGGTGTTGCAGGTATTGGTCATATCATTCTGGGTGTTTCATTGATTTTCATATTATTGGATATCAAAAAGGCTTGTATTAAATAAGTGTTTAGGTGGGTTTTCAATCCATCTTTTTTTTGACATTATCACATAATTTTAATATACCCCTTATATAAAGTTGATATTAAAAGAATATGATTTGGCTTTTTCAACTTTTTTTGTTTCAGGCTTTTTATTATGGTATACTTTTCTACGTAGAGAAATTTCTCTGCGAAAATAGGAGAGTGTTTTTATGTATTCGAAATATGGAAAGCGAACGATTGATTTTCTTTTGAGTTTGGCTGGAATCATAATCTTATCTCCACTATTGATTGTATTAATGGTTTTAATTAAGGTGACTTCTCCGGGGCCTGTGTTTTTTAAGCAGAAGCGTGTGGGGATTCATAAGTCTTATTTTAATATTTTAAAGTTTAGAACAATGCGTATTGATACGCCAAAAGATATGCCTACGCATTTATTGGAAAATCCAGATCAATATATTACGAGTATTGGTAAATTTTTGAGAAAGACGTCTTTGGATGAGCTTCCACAGTTGTTTAATATATTTAAAGGGGAAATGACAATTGTGGGTCCAAGACCTGCTCTATGGAATCAATATGATTTAATTGAATTGAGAGATTGTTATGGCGCAAATGATGTGCTTCCTGGTCTTACTGGTTGGGCACAGGTAAATGGTCGTGATGAGTTGGAAATAGATGTGAAGGCTAAGCTTGATGGAGAGTATTGTAAGAATTTAAGCTTTTCATTTGATGTGAAATGTTTTTTTATGACAATCTTTTCTGTGTTAAAACATGATGGGGTTGTCGAAGGTGGTACGGGAAGTATCCATAATAAAGATAATAATAACTAGGGGATAGTTATAAGGTCTTCGTTTATATCATATTTAGGTTGGGGAGTTTTTTATGGTCGTAGCATTAGTATATGCGTTTGATACATGTTTGGATCGTATTCATTTATTGAAGAAATACTACACTTCTAAGGGGTTTGATGTTGTGAGTGTGACTTCAAATTTTTCGCATAGAAAAAAAGCGGTTTATCAAGCTGAAGCTGATGTTGTGATTCCTGTTCGTGAGTATCATAAGAATCTTTCTGCGGACAGAATCTTGTCTCATATTGAGTTTTCTAAAAAGGCAAGAAAGGCTATGGAAGACATTCAACCAGATTTAATTCATTGTATTATTCCGTGCAATACGCTTGTAAAAGAAATGGCAAAATATAAAAAGAAACATCACAATGTTAAAGTGATGTATGACATTATTGATTTATGGCCAGAATCCATGCCTATTGATCGATATAAGGGATTATTGCCTTTTAAAATATGGAAGAATAATCGTGATAAGTATTTGTCAAGTGGGGATGTTGTTTTCTGTGAATGTGAATTGTTTAAGAAATATGTAAATTGTGGCAATGTTTTATATTGGGCAATTGATAGAGAATGTTTACCAATGAATCCGTATTTAAGTGAGAATGAGTTGCAGTTCTGTTATTTGGGTTCGATCAATAATATTATAGACATTCCTAGAATCACTGCTTTTTTAAGGGAGTGCAGTGTTCATAAAAAGTGTACATTGCATATTATTGGTGATGGTGAAAATAAAGAATATTTCATTCAAGAAGTATTATGTGTAGGGGTCAATGTGGTTGACCATAAGGAAGTATATGATTTTCAGCGTAAACAAGAAGTATTTGATCAGTGTAATTATGGCTTTAATGTCATGAAGCCAAGTGTTGTAGTTGGGTTGACTATGAAATCACTAGACTATATGTGTGCTGGTTTACCAATTATTAATACGATTAAAGGGGATACAAAAGATTTTTGTGAGGAATGGGATATTGGCTTCAATTTGAAGAAGTCAAATATAAAAGAAGTGGCAGAACAGATTTGTTCAGAAAGTATAGATGTGCAGCTTCAAAGAAGAAAAAATATGCAGACTCTATACAATACGTATTTTACAAAAAAACGTTTTTATGAAGTTTTAGATAAAGTTTTAGATTTATAAAAATGTGTTTAACACATTTTTTTTGATTGGAGGTATTCGAATGAATATATTACATATTTCTCCATATGTGCCAAGCTTGCATACAAATCATGCTGGTGGTGTGTGTATGGGAAAACAGGTAGAAGCATTACGTAAAAAGCATAATGTTTTCGTTTTATCATTCATTACTATGCCTTTAGAAGAAAAATTGGTAAAAGAAGAATATGATACGAATAATAGTTATTTTATTCGTATTTTAAATAAAGATAGAATTAAACAAGGGCTTTTGCATTTAAATAAACCATTGATGTTCTCTGCTCGTACATCTAAAGAATTTAAAGATAAATTCATGGAAATTATAGAAGAAAAACATATTGATGCGATTCATTGTGAATATACAGCAATGGCTCAATATATTTGGATAAAAGAAAAATACCCGAATATGATTTTTAATGTTGTGGAGCATGATGTGACTCGACAATCATTTTTTAGAAAAGCAAATGATTCAACAGGGTTGAAGAAATTATTCTGGAAGTGGCAATTAAGTTTAGCTACTAAATGGGAAAAAGAATATTGTTCTAAAGCAGATCATGTTATTGCGGTGAATTCTAAGGATGAGAGATTACTGCATGAATATTATAGTTTAAATAATGTTGAATTAATGAATCCATATTATGGAGTAGACTTTGATGAGATCTCAAATAAACAGGTTGATAAGATTAAAAAATCGATTTGTTTTATTGGTCAAATGAGAAGGGAAGAGAATCATTTGGCTGCAATGCGTTTAATTCAGATTGTACAGTCTTTAAATAGAGACGATATTAAATTAACAATTATTGGGGCTCATCCTAATGAAGAATTATTAAAACAGGAATGTGATAATATTCATATTACTGGATTTGTTGATAGTATTGAAGATGAGATTTTAAAAAATGAAATTGCAGTTTTCCCATTAACTTTGGGAGCTGGTATTAAGCTAAAGGTATTATTAGCTTGTGGACTTGGATTACCTGTCATTACGACAGATATTGGTGCTGAAGGTATCGATGAGGATGGAAGCACATTGATTCTTGCACAGACGGATGAACAAATTAAAAATGAAATTATAAATTTAATTGATAATCCAGGTAAAATTGAATTTAAATCTTATGAGAGTAAGGTATTTGTACAAAAATATTTTAGTTGGAATAAAACGGTTGAATTATTTGATCGATTATATGAGGTGAGAAAATGATAATCACAAAGACACCATTTAGAATGTCTTTCTTTGGCGGTGGAACAGATATGGAAGCTTTTTTCAAAGAAAATGGAGGTTCCGTATTATCTACTACATTTGATAAATATTGTTATGTCAATGTTAGGCATTTACCTAGATTTTTTGATTATTCAACAGAGTTGAGTTATTCAAAAACAGAACGAGTTACAAGTATTGATGATATTGAACATCCAGCAATTCGTAATGCGATGAAGATGTTGGATATGCATGAAATACGTTTAACATATGAAGCAGACTTACCGGCTAGAAGTGGTTTAGGTACATCTAGTTCTTTTGCGGTGGGTATGTTAAATGCATTTTATGCTTTAAAAGGAAAATATGCATCGAAAAAACAATTAGCTGATGAAGCTATCTATTTAGAACGAGTACTTTGTAATGAAGCTGGTGGATGGCAAGATCAAATTGCAGCTAGTTTTGGTGGTTTTAATCGTATTGATTTTAATGCGGATGGCTACACAGTTCATCCTGTTATTGTTTCGCCTGAAAGAAAACAACAACTAAACAATAATTTAATGATGTTCTTTACTGGATTCACACGTTTTTCAAGTGAGATTCAAAAAGCAAATAAGCTTGATAATGAAAGTAAGACAAAACAATTAAAACAGATGCTTACATTGGTGGATGAAGCAGAAAGTATTTTAACGGATCATTCAAAAGATTTAGATGATTTTGGAAGATTACTTGATGTCACTTGGAAATTGAAAAGACAGACAGGTAAATCTGTGTCAACTAGTAACATTGACAATTTATATGACAAAGGAATTTCTGCAGGTGCTTTAGGTGGTAAATTATTAGGTGCTGGTGGTGGAGGTTTTTTAGTTTTCTATGTTACACCAGAAAAACAAGCTGCTGTAAAAGAGGCAATGGAAGATTTATTATATATTCCATTTAAATTTGAAGATAGTGGTACTCAGGTAATTTATTATGGTCCAGAAGACTATTCACCAGTGGAGGTAGAATAATGAAGGTCGTAATTATGGCAGGTGGCAAAGGAACACGTATCACAAGTGTTGCTTCGGATATACCTAAACCAATGATTTTAATTGATGGTAAACCTGTACTTGAGCATGAAATTGAATGTTTGAGAAAACAAGGCTTTACAGATATTATTCTAACAGTTTCTCATTTGGGAAATGTTATTATGGACTATTTTCAAGATGGTTCTAAATTCGGTGTTCATATTGAATATTATTTTGAAAAAGAGCCATTGGGAAATGCAGGTGCGTTATTTAAAATTAAAGATAAGTTGACTGAAGACTTTCTTTTATTGAATGCAGATGCCATGTTTGATGTGGATTTTAACCGCTTTGTAGACTTTCATAAACGACACAATGCTTTTGTAACATTATTTACACATCCAAATAGTCATCCTTATGATAGTGGCTTGATTATTTCAAACAAGGACAATCAAGTAGAAAAATGGTTAGCTAAAGAAGATGAAAGACCGATGTATTATAAGAATCGTGTTAATGCTGGTCTACATGTGATAAGTCCAGAAGTGTTGAATCAAGTAATTGATACACAAAAGATAGATTTAGATAGACAATTACTTAAACCTCTTGCAGGTACTAAAAAGATGTATTGTTATGATAGTCCTGAATATGTTAAGGATATGGGGACTCCAGAACGATATTATGCAGTTTGTGAAGATTTTAAAGCTGGAAGAGTACAATCTAAAAATTTGTCTAATAAACAGAAGGCAATCTTTTTAGATCGTGATGGAACAATAAATAAGTATGTTGGTTTTTTAAGAGAAATTAATCAGTTTGAATTATTACCAAATGTAACTAAGGCTATTAAAAAAATTAATGATTCTGGATATTTAGCCATTGTTGTTACAAATCAACCTGTAATAGCACGAGGGGAAGTAACATTTGAGCTACTTAATGAAATCCATAATAAAATGGAAACTTTATTAGGCAATGATGGTGCTTACCTTGATGGAATCTATTATTGTCCGCATCATCCACATAAGGGATTTGAAGGGGAAATTCCTGAGTTAAAAATGGAGTGTGAATGTAGAAAGCCTAAGCCTGGTATGTTGCTTGAGGCAGCAAAAGATTTTAATATTGATTTAAGTCAATCTTGGATGATTGGGGATAGCGATAACGATATTCTAGCAGGAGAGAATGCTGGATGTTCTACGGAAAGAGTTACAGAAATAGACTCATTATATGACATTATAGAAAGGATATTGTAAATATGTTGGAGAAAAGATTGGAAAAACATATAGATTTATTAATGAAACGATATCCTACACTTGAAAAGTGTTGTCAAGATATTATTGATGGATATTTGATGTTAGAAGAATGTTATTCACACGATGGTAAGTTATTAATAGCTGGAAATGGTGGTTCAGCTGCAGATGCTGAACATATTGCGGGTGAATTAATGAAACGTTTTAAAACACCTAGAACAATACCGAATGAATTAAAAGATAGATTAATTGAAATTGATCCTGTTCGAGGTGAAAATTTGGCAAAAAATCTTGAAAGGCCGTTGATGGCTATTCCGTTAGTAGCTCATGAAGCATTAACCACAGCTTATATTAATGATGTTGATGGACTTGGTGTGTTTGCACAACAATTATATGGTTTTGGCAGAAAAGGAGATGTCTTTTTAGGGATATCAACTTCAGGAAATAGCCAGAATGTAATGAGTGCAACAGTTGTAGCAAGAGCTTTAGGAATAAAAGTTTTAGGTCTTACAGGAGCTAATGGTGGAGAATTGAATTTAGTATCTGATGTTTGTGTTAAAGTACCTGAAACAGAAACTTATATGATTCAAGAATTACATTTACCAATTTATCATTGTTGGTGTTTGATGTTAGAAGATCATTTCTTTGGAGAAGACAAATGATTGGTTGTGTTGTTTTAAATTATAATGATGCAAAAACTACAATGGCTTTTTTGAAGAATGTTCAATTTATGAATTCTTTAGACAGGATTGTTGTAGTTGATAATTGTTCGACTGATAACTCGTACGTACAATTAAAAACATTAGAAAACGAAAAGATTCATGTTATTAAATCAGAAAAGAATGGGGGATACGGATTTGGTAATAATATAGGTATAAACTATTTAAAAGATTTAGTAGATTATATAATTATTGCAAATCCAGATGTTTTATTTGAAGAAAGTGTTGTTTTAAAAATGAAGTCTGCTTTTGATGAAAATACAGCAATTGTTGCTCCATTAACATTGCAACCAGATAAAAAAAGACAGCTTCCTGAAGCATGGAAAGTACCGACTGTAAAGGATTATTTTCTTTTTTCTTCAAAAATTTTGAATAAAAAATTTAGACCTATGTGGTATTCAAAAGAATATTTACAACAAGGAACAGTAAATGTTGATTGTGTTCAAGGTTCATTTTTTATGATAAGAACAGATATTCTTCCAAATAAATTATATGATGAAAATATTTTTTTGTTTTTTGAAGAGTCTTGTATAGGAAAATATTTTAAAGATAAAGGAATGACTGCAAAATTATTGATTGATGAATCATATATTCACAATCATTCAGTAAGTATTAATAAGTCTTTTAATTCAGAAGTAAAGAAGAGAAAAATTACCTTAGATAGTTTTTATACATATTATAAAGATTATTATAAATTGAATCCTTTTTTATTATGGTTAATGCGGGTGTATAAAAAATTAATTTATATAGAGAATTATATTATTTTAAAAACGTTATATAACTAGGTGGTGAAATTATGATTTCAGTGGCAATGACAACATTTAATGGTGAAAAATATATAGAAAAACAAATTGAATCAATATTAAATCAGAGTATGCCCGTAGATGAAATCATAGTTTGTGATGATGGCTCATCTGATAAAACAGTTGAGTTATTAAAAAAGTATGATGTAAAAATAATTGAGAATTCTGAAAATTTAGGTTATAAATTAAATTTTAAAAAAGCTATGGACTTATGTAATGGGGACTATGTTTTTTTATGCGATCAAGATGATATTTGGGAAATAGATAAAGTCAAAGAAATGATAACCATAATGAAGTCTAATAGAGATATTCATGTTCTTTCGAGCTCTTTTGAATATATTGATGAAAATGATAGTTTAATTTCAACTGTATTGAAAAAAGGTTATTCAAATAATAATTTATATAATAAAGAAGTAAAACCATCTGATTTAATTCAAGTACATACCGATGAATTTATCTATGGAAATTATTTTCAAGGGTGTGCACTTGTAATGGACAGAAATACAAAAGATTTTTTTATAAATCATTTTGATGATAGAATACCTCATGATTGGATTATTAGCTTGTATGGCTCTTTGGATGGTGGCATGTATTTTTTGAATAAGCCTTTGTTTCAATATAGAATTCATAATCAAAATTCAATTGGTGTTTCTACATTAAATCAAAGTACTGCTACCCATGTAAATCGAGCATATCAATTTGAAGAAAGATATCAGAAGGCTAGAGATGCATTGTACGTGCTAGATATTTTAAAATTAAATTGTAATAATTTTTATTTGAAAAATATTAAAGAATACAACAATATAGAATTGTTTATGCGTAATCATATTTTATATTTAAAAAAGAAGTGCTTCTTTAAATTATTGCTTCAAAATAGATATTGTTATTATAAAAAATTAAAAACATATCGCGGTAGAATTATGGATTTGTTATATTGTTTAAAATGATTTTGGTGTGTAGTATAATACTGTGATATGTAAATATATCACTTTTTATGATAAAATTAATTGAATTGAGGTGTTGAAATGAATCCACAAAATGCGATTGAAGTACGTAATATGTATAAACAATTTAAAGTAGATTACGATAAAGCACATACTTTAAAAGATAAATTGTTATTCTGGAAAACGAGTCATGTTGAGATTCATGAAGTGTTAAAAAATATTAATATGGATATTAAAAAAGGTGAAACTGTTGCTCTAATTGGTACGAATGGTTCTGGTAAATCAACTTTATTGAAGTTGATGACTAAAATTATTTTTCCAAATAAAGGTACAGTTGAAACCAATGGTAAACTTACTTCTTTACTAGAACTAGGTGCTGGGTTTCACCAGGATTTTACGGGGCGTGAAAATATTTATTTCAATGCTTCTATATTTGGTTTAACTCGAAAAGAAATTGATGCGCGTATTCAAGATATTATTGATTTTAGTGAATTAGGTGAATTTATAGATCATCCTGTTCGTACATACTCATCTGGTATGTATATGCGTTTAGCTTTCTCTGTAGCTATTAATGTGGATGCTGAAATCTTATTGATTGACGAAATTCTTGCGGTAGGGGATCAACACTTTCAAGATAAGTGTTATCGTAAATTAAAAGAATTGAAAGATTCAGATAAAACCATTGTGATTGTTACACACAGTTTGGATGTTGTAAAAGACTTGTGTGATCGTGCTGTATGGATTTATAAGGGTGAACTTAAACTTGATGGAGACCCTATTTATGTTATTGATGAATACTTAAAACAAGTGGCAATTGATCATAAAGAAGAAAAGAAAAAAGCGATTGCAGAAGGGAAACATCATTTTAAGGGTGCTGTGTTTGTGGATACACCAAAAGATTTTGCAATCATTAAGAAATCAGATGAAACCTTATCTTTAAGAGGATGGCAAATATCAGATCATGAAGATGCAATACTTAAAATACTCTTAAATGGTGTCGAAATTAAAGGTGTTACTAGAAATAATCGACAAGATGTTTTTGAGGCTTATCAAGAAGCATATGCTGGAGACATGAATCCAGATACAATTGGATGGGCAGTTAAGATTAATTTGAATGATTTACAATTAGGTATTCATAAAGTTGATGTACAATGTTTAGAACCTAATGGAAAAATACTGGCTGACAAAAGTATACAGTTTACTTTAGAGTAGAGGTGGTGAAAAGATGCATATATTTAAAGATATTTATGATTATCGTGAATTATTAAAGACGAATGTAAAAAAAGATATTCGTGGAAAATATAAAGGATCTTTTCTAGGTATTCTTTGGTCATTTATTAATCCGTTATTACAAGTTGTTGTGTATTGGATTGTATTTCCTTATTTAATGCGTGGTGCTGGTGGAGATAATTATTTAGTGTATCTGATTACTGGTTTAATTCCATGGACTTTCTTTCTAACAACAGTAAGTGCTGGAACGACTTCTATTAAGGCTAATGCAGGTATTATTAAAAAGGTGTATTTTCCTAGAGAAATCTTACTGATTTCACAAGTACTTAGTGGTTTAGTAAACTTCTTTATTTCTTGTATTATTATATTTATTTTCTGCTTCGCATTTGGCTATGGTATTTCAATTCAAGTTTTATTGTTACCGGTTGTAGCGTTAATTCAATCGGTTCTAATTCTTGGAATTATTTTGTTGTTAAGTGCTTTAAATGCATACATTCAAGATTTAGAATATATTGTTTCATTCTTGTTGACAATGGGAATGTATGCAACACCAGTAATTTATGATCTTTCATTACTTGATGGTGCAGGTATATTAGGAAAGATTATACGTATGAATCCATTAACCATTTTGGTGACTTCATACCGCGATATTTTTATGTATCATGTATGGCCATCAATGAAACAATTAGGAGCAGTAGCTATTCTTGCGATTGTAATCTTAATTGTTGGTTATATGGTATTTAAGAAGCTTGAAAAAGGATTCGCAGAGGAATTATAGTGATTAAGGGTATTTCAGGTTTTGAAATCCCTTTTTTGTTGTTAAAGCAAAATTATGGTAGAATGTAAACGCTAATTGGAGGCATTATGGGAAATTATTTTAAATATAAAATTGATAAGATTAAATATAAGCATATAAAACAACATAATTATTTTGAAGTTTCTGGATGGTGTGGAAGTCAAAATGATGATTCACCGGTATCTTATGAGGTAAAAGTTAATGAGAAATCAGTTTTCTTTGAGTGTGATCTAATTTATAGAACAGACATATTGAGAGAATTGAAGAAAAAAAATAAACAATTAAGTCTAGGTTTTTATATTCGTGTAGATTGCTTAGAAGAGAATGTTGAAAGTTTTAAATTGTATGCAAAATCAAATGGTCATGAAGAAAAATTGATTTCACTATCGAGTGATGATATTAAAGAAATAGAAGACAATCATTTCATTGAGTTTAATATCGATTCGGTAACATTCGAAAAAGAAATTTCAACAATAACTTCTTCAGGATGGGCGTATTCTATTGATGGCAAGCCCGTTGAAATTAGTGTTTTAGACAAAAATAAAAACTTGATTGAGACTTCGTATCGTTTTGAACCACGAACAGATTTGTTGAATAAACATTTAATTCAAGAAGGACAAGTAAATAGTGGGTATCGTATTTCTTTTAAATGTAATAATGGAGAAAATTATTATATACAATTTAAAACAGATAATGATACGGTTGTAAAACCATTGCAGCAGACAAATGTTATGCGTTCAGGGCGACTAAGCCGATACATTCGACATATGAATATGAGAAACTTAAAAAAAGGAGTTATCTATTTAAAGAACAATGGTGTTAGAAAGCTAGCGCGTCGTTTACGCTATGGCTCTTATGTATCTGAATCAGATTATGAATCTTGGTTGTTTGCTCAAAGGGTTAATGAAAAGACTCTACAAATCCAACGAAAGACAAAATTTGCGTATAGTCCTAAAATTAGTATTCTTGTAGCTACTTTTAATACAAAAGAAGAGTATTTAAAAGAAATGATTGATACGGTTGTAAACCAGAGTTATTCAAATTGGGAATTGTGTATTGCGGATGGAAGTACAAATGATTTCGTAGAGAAGTATGTGCATGAACAATATTCTAATTATGGAGATAAGATTAAATTTCAAAAACTAGATCAGAACTATGGTATTTCTGGTAATACAAATAAGGCTTTTGAAATGGCAACAGGAGACTATATTACAGTCTATGATCATGATGATACTTTAGAATTGGATTGTTTCTATGAAATTGTAAAGGCACTTCAAGAATATCGTTATGATGTACTATATACGGATGAAGATAAGTTTGATGATAGTACAAAAATGTACAATGATCCAAACTTAAAGCCAGATTTTAGTGAGGATTTATTGCGTTCTCATAACTACATTACTCATTTATTCATTGTGAATAAGAAGCTAGTAGATGAGGTGGGATATTATAATACAGAATTTGATGGTAGTCAGGATTATGATTATATCTTTAGATGTATTGAAAAGGCGAATGCTGTCTATCACATTCCTCGTGTTTTATATCATTGGAGAATGCATCCGGAATCAACAGCACAAAATCCTAAGAGTAAAACATATTGTTATGATGCAGGAAAACGTGCAATTGAAGCTCATTATAAAAGAGTGGGAGTTGAAGCTACGGTTGAAATGATGCCAGAACCAATGTATGGAATGTATCATACGATTTATAGTACAAAAAACAATCCTTTGGTTTCTATTTTAATTCCAAACTATAATCATAAGGCAATTTTAAAGACTTGTATTGATTCACTATACAATGTGAATACATATAAAAATTTCGAAATTGTGATTGTAGAAAATAATAGTACAGAAAAAGAAATTTTTGATTACTACGAAGAATTGAAAAAACAACATGACAACATTCAGGTAGTAACTTATAAAGGTGAATTCAACTATTCTAGAATCAATAACTTTGGTATGAAATATACAAATGGAGATTATGTATTGTTGTTGAATAATGATACAGAAATGATTTCACCAACTGCATTATCTGAAATGGTTGGATGTATTCTTCGTCCTGAAGTTGGAGCTGTTGGGGCAAAACTTTTATATGAAGATGATACAGTACAACATGCAGGTGTAGTTATTGGATTTAGTGGATATGCAGGCCATGTAAATCATGGAATCAATAAAGATGATTATGGATACATGGTACGAGCTAGAATCAATTGTAACTATAGCGCTGTAACTGCAGCATGTATGATGGTAAAAAAATCAGTGTTCAATCAAGTGGGTGGATTTGATGAACAATTTGTTGTGGCATGTAATGATGTCGACTTATGTTTAAAAATCTGTAAAGAAAAATATTTGATTGTATATAATGCCTTTGCCTTGTGGCATCATTATGAATCAAAATCAAGAGGTTATGATGATGCAAGTCAAGAAAAAAATTGGCGTTTTAACAAGGAAGTAGAAAAATTCCAGGATAAATGGAAAGATGTTCTACAAAAAGGTGATCCTTACTATAACAAAAATTGGAATATCCAATTAGGAGCATTTAGATTATTTTAGTTTATGAATTACTATAAGACTGGTCAATTCGCAAAACTAGCGAATGTGAGTGAAAGAACAATTCGATATTATGACAAAATAGGGTTATTAAAACCCTCTTTTGTTATGGAAAATGGATATCGTCAATATAGTGATTTGGATTTATTAAAGCTACAGAAGATTTTATCTTTAAAGCACTTGGGGTTTAGTATTGAAGAAATCTTTCCTATGGTGATGGATAATACCAATCTGAAGGAAAGTTTTGATTTACAGATAGATTTGATTGAAGATAAAATTAGTCATTTACAATCATTAAAGGATGCATTAAAAAGAGCGAGTCAAACGCCGGATTTAAGTTGGAACATGATTCTATCTTTAGTTCAATTATCGAATGAGGAAACGAATATTATTGAACAATATAAGAATGCAAAGAACTTAAATGATCGTATATCTTTACATGAGAAGTATTCTACAAATAAGCAGGGTTGGTTTAATTGGTTGTTTAATCAAATTGATTTTAGTAGAGTCAATCGATTGTTAGAACTTGGTTGTGGAAATGGTAAACTTTGGCAAGAAAATAGAATTGATTTAAGAAATAGAGAAATCTTCTTATCGGATATTAGTGAAGGTATGGTTGAAGAAGTTCGAAATAAATTAGGTTCTGATTTTAACTGTATTCTAGCCGATGCTGAAAAGATACCATTTAAAGACGAGTATTTCGATACGATTATAGCTAACCATGTATTATTCTATTTGAATGATTTAAATTTAGGATTAAAAGAAATTAGTAGAGTGCTTAAACCAGAGGGAAATCTTTATTGTAGTACATATGGTAAGAACCATATGAAAGAAATCACAAAAATCGTACAGAATTTTGATTCTAGAATTAATCTATCAAATCATAGTTTGTATGATATCTTTGGTTTAGAGAATGGGGAAAGTGTTTTAAAAGAATACTTCTATAATGTTCAAAGAATGGATTATCAAGATTCATTAGAAATAACAGAATCCAAGCCATTGATAGACTATATTATGTCTTGTCATGGGAATCAAAATGAAATATTGGGTCCTAGACTAAACGAATTTAAGGAATATATTGAAGAATTGTTGAAGAAGAATGGTAAAATTATTGTTACTAAACAAGCTGGGTTGTTTGTTTGTATTAAGTGAGAGGTGTAATGGTATGATAAAAGAGTTATATATTAAATATAAAGAAGTCATTAATTATTTAGTGTTTGGTGTATTAACAACAGTTGTAAACATTGTCGTTTATTTCGTGTTTGCTGACATGCTCCACGTTCAATATTTGATTTCAAATTGTGTGGCATGGTTTTTATCGGTATTGTTTGCGTATGTAACAAATAGAAAATATGTATTTGAGAGTAAATCGGAATCTATTGTAGAGGAAATGATTAAATTTTTTGCTTCAAGATTGGCAACTGGTATTTTAGATATGGCTTTAATGTGGTTATTAGTATCAGTGTTAAGTGTAAATGGAGTTGTAAGTAAAGTATTGGCAAATGTAGTTGTAGTTGTATCTAATTATGTTTTAAGTAAGTTGGTTGTATTTAAATAATAATTTTAGGAGAGAAGATGAGTCATAAATTATTATATAAAGGTACTATTCTATGTCTAGTTATAACATTTTGCTTTATGACATTATATATTGGTACAACTAGAAAAGTATCAAAATTGTCATTAAGTGAAGTTGAGGTTATTAAAAGTCAGAAAACTCAGGCTTATATAGACAACATCACACAAGATAATGGTGTGTATATAGTATATGGAGCAGCAAAAAACAGTCGTATAAAGTATTCTTTTAATAACTGGGTTAATGGTCCTGGAGAAAACTTATATAAAAATTATTCATTGGTTTTGATTGACAAGAATAATAACATTGTATATAAGTTTAAAACATATAATAAAAGCTTTGTTGCATCAAATGAGAAAGTGAATGAATTATCATCAAACGGAGATGGCTTCGTTGCATATGTTCCAAAGAAATACTCAGATAAAAGTTTTAGATTAGGTGTTTTATTTACGGACCGAGAGAAACATAATTATCTTTTATATTTGAATAAGGAGATACGCAAATGAAAAAAATGAATAAGTTATTTCCTTATGTGCCATTAATGTTTGGAATTTTGTATTTTTATTATATTAGTTGCAGCGCTGTTCTATATGGAGATGATTTAGTATATATTCATAATTTAGATGGAAAAAGTGTTTTACAATGGTGCAAAGAGTTTTATTGTAACTGGGGTGGACGTGTGCCGCTACAATTGTTAGATATAATATTTTTATATCGTTCAGTAAAGCTTTGGAGATTTTTTAACACGGTTATTATGACTGTAAATACTGTATACACAGTTAAAATTGCGAAACTATTTAATAAGAATCTAAAGGGTATGTCTTTGTTTTTATTAATAACATTTCAAATGATATTATTTGTATTTATGCCACAACCAACCTTCAATGATGGTGCAATATGGATAACAGGCTCTTTTAATTATTTATTGCCATGTGCAATGTTAGTTATGAGCCTTTACCCATTTATAGCCAATATAAAAGAAGTAAAGATTTCTAAATTAGAATATATGTTATCCTATTTATCAGTGCTTTTATGTTGCTATGCAGAACAGACAGCGGCTGTTTTTGTTTGCATGGCAATAATTTGTTTGCTAATACAATTTGTTCAAAAGAAATGTGTATCTAAGGATTTGATATTTTTGTTGATTTTTGGTTCTATAAACTGTTTTGTCATGTTTATGGCTCCTGGAAATAAAGTGCGTTATGATGCAGAACTTATATGTTGGTATCAAACTTTTGATACATATAATATGTTTGATAAAATTGTAGTTGGATTGATTCACACAACGAAAGTATTAATGCAAAATGGATTTATTTATTTCGCTATTTTACTATTGTTTATGGGATTAATGACATATAGAAAAGATAAAGAATTGATGTTCTCGTACTTGTTTTTATGCTTCATTACCTTTGTTAATTATCATCTTGTTTATAATTTAACAGATGAAGTTGTGTGGCAAATATATTCGATTCGTACTTTAATAACAATTGGGATGCTATGCTTTTGGATTTTATATTTCAGTTGGTTCTTATTTTATCTTTTAAAGGATGATATGAATCTATCTGTTGTTACAAGTATGTTGTTATTGGCAACGTTTTGTGCTGGAATTGTAATGGGGATGAGTCCAACAATTTATGCAAGCGGATTACGTGTTTTCTTTGTATGTTATATCTTATTAATATTGTTAGATTGTACGATATTTAGTTATTTACTAAACTACGTAAAGTAAAGAAATATGGATTTTATATCTTTTAGCGTATATAATTGTTAAAGAATGAAAAAGGGTGGTATCTAAAATGAGTTTAATTAGTGTAATTGTGTCTTGTTTTAATGAAGAACAGGCATTGCCATATTTTTATGATGAAATTGTAAAAACTGCAGATAAAATGGACTATGTAGATTTTGAATTTCTATTTGTAAATGATGGATCAAAAGATAAAACATTAGAAATTATTAAAGGTTTTGCAGCTAAAGATGATCGTGTAAAATACGTATCTTTTTCTCGTAACTTTGGAAAAGAAGCAGCTATGTATGCTGGATTTAAAAATTGCAAAGGGGATTATGCAGTGTTAATGGACGCAGATTTACAAGATCCTCCATATTTGTTACCTGAAATGTATGATGCAATTGTTAAAGAAGGATATGATAGTGCAGCTACACGAAGGGTGACAAGAAAAGGAGAACCTCCAATCCGTTCTTTCTTTGCTCGTATGTTCTATCGAATCATAAATCGTATTTCGGATGCTGATATTGTAGATGGTGCACGTGATTATAGATTGATGACTAGACAAATGGTAGATGCAATTTTATCTATGTCTGAATATAATCGTTTCTCAAAAGGTATTTTTGGATGGATTGGATTCAAAACAAAATGGATTGAATTTGAAAACGTTGAGCGTGTTGCTGGTGAAACCAAGTGGTCATTTTGGAAATTGTTTAAATATTCTTTAGAGGGTATTACAGCATTTAGTGTTGGACCATTACAATTGGCTTCTATCTTTGGTGTTTTATTTTCAATAGTTGCGTTTATTATGATTATTGTAATTATTGTGCGTACTTTGATATATGGAGATCCTGTTTCTGGATGGCCTTCATTAGTATGTATTATTACATTAATTGGTGGAATCCAATTATTATGTATTGGAATTCTTGGACAATATTTATCTAAGACATATTTAGAAACGAAGAAAAGACCTGTATATATTGAAAAGGAATCAAATATAAATGACTAATGAAAGAAAATTTAATGTTCAATTATTCGTTTTATTAATTCTGGTATCTTTCTGTAGTTTATTGTTTTGTACAAAAAACTCTTGGCTTTATTCATTTAATGATTGGGTAGACGGTAATGCGTTTTTTACTATGGGAAAAGGTATGGTCAATGGCTTAGTGCCATACAAAGACTTATTTGAACAAAAAGGCCCATTATTGTATTTGATTTATGGCATTGGGTATCTATTAAGTAACAAAACACTTCATGGTATTTTTATTCTTGAAGTGATATCTATGGCGATTACTTGCTTTTATATTTTCAAATTTTCGAATAAATTTTTAAATCGCTTTAATTCTCTGATAGTTTGTTTCTTGTTCATACCTGTAGTATGTAGTAGTAAATCATTTGTACAAGGTGGTAGTTGTGAAGAGTTTTGTTTACCATTCTTTGCATATAGTGTTTATTCTTTTTATGAGTTGTTAAATGAGAAGTCGATACAACATCGATATAAACTGATCTTCTTAACAGGTTTAAATGCAGGTTTAGTTACACTAATGAAGTTTAATTTAATAGCATTTTGGTTTATATGGATGGCGCTTGCATTTTTCTTTTTGATTTCAAAAAAGAAAATAAAAGAGGCTTTTATCGCATGTGTAGTATTTTTAGTTGGTATGTTTTTACCTTTTGCTTTATTTTCAATCTATTTTATAATTCATGGAGCTTTTAAAGATTTTATTGAATCTTATTTTATGTTCAATATGAATTCATACACCACTATACTTTCGTTAAAGGAAAGAATTCACAATATGCTTTCGGCATGTTATAGTGAATTAAATTATAATCTTGATGTTAAATATTTAACGTATATTGGTTTTGCCAGTATTTTATGTACATGGATCTATCGAAATGTTTGGTTTGTTTTATTTGCGTTCCTATCATATGCGTTTTTAGTTCTAGGAGTATTTTTTGGAGGAAATGCATTTTTCTATTACTATTTAGACTTTCAAATTTATATTGTTTTCGGTTTAATTGGAATCTTAAAACTATTTGAATTGATATTGAAGAATAAAAAACTTAAAAAGTTTTATTATGGAATTATGTTATGCTTTGTAGCATTGATGACAGTTCAAAATGTACATGCTTCTACAAATTTAGAATATATTCCTATTAAAAAGGATTATTATGCACAATATGTTTTTGATGAAATCATTTCTAAAAGTGAAGATAAGACGTTATTAAATTATGATAACTTAGATGGTGGCTTTTATACGGCTTCTGATATTTTACCAAATGTGAAATATTTTATGAGACAAAATGTTGACTATGAAAGATATCCGATAATTATGGATAGCCAAAATGGTTATATAAAATCTGAAAAGGTAAAGTATGTTGTTATTCGAGAATATTTTGGTAATAGGGGATACCGAAAAGATTTAGTAGATTTAAATAAGAATTATAAATGTATTAAGCATCATGCTCAAATATTTGAAGGCATGGATTATGATTATTATTTATATGAGAGGAGATAGGGAATGGTTGAAAAAATAAAAAATAATAAGTTTGCATTTTTTTGTACTCTTATATTTTTGATTGTATTTTGTGAACATTTTTTTATGAATTATTCGATTGGCGATGATGGATGGTTTACAGAATATGGAAAAATGAATCTGCTTGATTATCTGTCATTTAGATATACGAGTTGGACAAGTCGATTGGTAATTGAATCAGTTTTAGTGTCAATGTTAAAGCTACCTAGAATTATATTCATGATTATAAATTCCTGTATGTTTGTTCTAATGTATTACAGTTCTGTTCGAATTACGAATACAGAAAAGAATGCTAAGGCTTTAATCTTATTGTTTGTTTTATATATAACGTTTCCAATTAAATATTTTGGTTCTGCAGGCTGGTATGCAACGATGATCAATTACTCTTGGCCACTAGGATTAGGATTATATTGTTTGTATTTGATTTGTAAATCATGTATTCATGAAAACTTAAGTATGTTTCAAAAAATTGTATTCTTCCCTGCTTATATCTATGCAGTAAATCAAGAACAGTTATGTGCTTTAGTATTTGGTTTTACTTTTGTTTTAATTGTCTATACATATTTTAAAGAGAAAAAAATAAATAAATTCTTAATTGTGTCGTGTATACTTGCATTACTAATGTTAGCATTCCATGGATTATGTCCAGGAAATGAATTACGTAAAATATCTGAGACAAAAACATTCTATCCTGAATTTGTTAAATTTACTTTTATAGATAAGGTTGTTTTAGGTGTTGCATCTACTTTCTCGATTATGATCACAAAGCCATTGGTAATTATATTTGCATTTTTGTTTTCAATTGTCATTTGTGCATATAGAAAGAATGACAAAATTGCTAAAATAATTTCGTGGATTTTATTTATGGTTTACGTAGCGTTAGTTGCATTCATTTTGTTAAATCGATTAGGTGTTAATTTGCCTGTTTTAGCGCGTGTTACTACTATAATTCAAATGTATACAGCAAATGTACCTGAAATTGTTCTAGGACCTACGTTGATTTTATATTTACTATGTTCATTCATGTTTGTGTTGGCAGTCCTTTACTGTCTATATAGAACGTTAGATAAAGAAAAATTTTTCTTTGTAGGAATCATTTTCTTAGCTTCTTTAGCTGCTCGTTTTATATTGGGATTGTCTGCATCAATATTCGCATCATCTTATCGTACATTTATCAATACATATTATCTTCAAATGATTTGTGTATTGGTTATGGTGTTTAATCATAAACCACTACTTTTTAAGAAAAGTAAATAACTAGGCCTTTCTAAAATCGTGTAGGGTAATGTGAATATATAGTCTGCAAATTTATTATTAGGTTTCCGTTTCGAGTTTTGAACACTTAAATTTATGGATTTATTAAAACGGGTCATATTCACAACTTTGTTTGTGGTGTGACTCGCTTGTTTTTTTACTTAATGATTTATTTGCTGCTTCATTGATTTTGATTACATCAATAAACTTGAACGCAAGAGCTGTATTAAAAAAATAAAAAAATCATCTATTTACAGATTGGATAATTAATAACATATATGGCATAATTTTATTGGTGATAGAATGTTGGAAAACTTTTTTAAGTACATAGAAGAAAAAGAAGTTAAAAAGTATGGAAATCTATATAAAATAAAAATTAAAGGTGATTCTTTAGGTGGACAGGCAATGAACGAATTGGCAATGTCTGTAAAGTATATTATTTGTCATGAAATAAATGAAAAAATAAGAATTGAAATAGAAGCAAAAATAATCAGTGATTTAGCAACTATTGTTGTTTTTGAATACATTATATATCTTCTTTTAAAATATAGTAATTGCTCGGTTTATATTAGGTTTAGACCTAGTAATTTAAAATACACTCAAAGTTTTATCGATGGATCTATAGTTGGCGATTTTATAAATTCAAATCAAAGTTTTATAGTGAAACGTAGAGATTATATAAAAAATTTTGAAGCAGAAGTTCCTTATACCAATCTTCATAGATATAGAAAGTTGATTAAAAATGATAAGGATGTAAATAAAAAAATAAACAATGTTTCAACTGATGCCTATAATTTTTTGCAAAATCAATTGAAAGATGAAGAGTATATAGAAGATTGCGTGGAAGTGATTGGAGAATTATGTTCTAATGCTACAGAACATACAAAAGAAGATTGCATTTTAACTATAGAATGTGGGTATGGACTTGATGAAAAAAATCAAAAGAAAAATATTTTATCAATTGTAGTTTCTAATGTATCTGAAAATTTGTTTTATCAAAATATTTTACATGCTAATGAGCAAGGGGAAATTAAAGTTGAGTATTTGGACAAGGCAAAACAAAATCACAAAGACTATTTTGGGACAATTGTATCTGACGAGTATTTTATAAGATATGATGAAGAATATTTTTATATGGTTTCTGCTTTTCAGAAGGGTGTATCATCAAGACTAGATCAATCAGATACAGGAGGAACAGGGCTATTAAAAATAATTTATAACATTTTAGGTAAGACAGATGATAATTTTTGTTATATACTAACAGGTAATAAAGTATTGTTTTTAATAGAAAAATTTATCCAACCAAAAGACGAAACTTTTATCGGGTTTAATGAAGAGAACGATTATTTATCTGCAATCCCCGCTAAAGAGTCGTTAGGAAAATCATTTATGTCTTTTGGAGGAACTATTTTTTCTTTGAATTTAATTTCAGACAAGGAGGAAAATAATGAATAGAATTAATTTATATTTTGATAAATCTCTTTCTCATATAGCAGGAAATCCCTATGGGCAGGAAGTATATTTAAACCAAATAAAAAATCAGTTAAAATTGGATGAAGAGAATGAAATATATTTTCCTGTTCAGATAAAAGGTGTTTCAATTTCTTTTATTCAAGGATTGATAAAAGATTTAGTAAACAAATATGGTAAAGAAAAAGTTCTACAACTTATTACTTTGAAGTCTGATAACGAAATGTTACAAGAACGGTTAAATAGAAATATTAAATTTTAGGGGATTACTATCGAATGGATTTAATTAAGTTTAAAACGATTGAATATGTAGTGAATACTATTGGCAATGCTCAAAAATTTGGTTTAGATTCTATGATTTCTATTATGTCATTAATTGTCTCTGTGTTTGCTTTGTATACTACAAGAAAAGTTTATAGAGTTGATGAAACTAAAAATTTGTATAAGGAAGTATTTGAAGATGGTTTATTAAAGCAATTTCCTGAAAAAATATACCATCTTTTAGAAGAATGCTCGTATGATAATTACAATGATTGTATTGATTCTTTATCTCAAGTAAAAGAAAAACTATATTTTTTCCAGCTATATAATCCTTCACTATATATGGAATTGAAGAATGACATTATTGGTATAAATGAAAATATAGAATTATTAATGCAAAATTGTAATGCTCCAGATGAATTAAGTTACTATAAATCATGTGTTCAATATAAAGTGCATAAATTCTACAATTCAGTATATCAGTTGTCCTTTATTAAAATTTTGTATTATGACTTTTTAAATAAACACTCTTTAAGAAAAGAGAAGAAAAAAATAAAAAAATCAACTAGATGATGCATGAAGTTTCAATGTTGATATAATCGAAAAGTTTTAGGTAGGCTGTGACTTTTTTATTAGAAATAAAGACTATCATAAAATGGTCCCAGACAACATTGAGTTGTCCGGGGCCATAAGTAATTATAAAACAATGAGCGAACAACACTGCCCATCGGTTTTTAGTAATTGAATTTGTAAAACACTATTTATGCTTGTTGCGTTTCTTTTTATTTAAAGTTTGAATAGGGTGTGCTTTATCATATAGTGTGTTGTATTTTAATACTAGCTCATTCATTTCTTTGTTTTTCTCTGCTTCTATGTTTTCCATATCTACATAAGTTAAAGGTTGTACAACATATCTTATAATTACTGTTTCATTGACTTTTGAATTAAATATATAGTTTGAATCACTAGTTAGAAAATAATCGAATGAGCCATTGTTATAGATACGATTACTAGTTATATTAGCTAGATTTAATTTCTTGTCATCAACGATGATTTCAACTAATTTACATTTACAAGGTTTCTTTGCTGGATCAAATCTAAAATATTCATTACTAGAAACATTGAAATGTCTTTCTATTGTATAACCATTTGTGATTGGCCAAGAGTAACTGTTAATTTCATTTAATTCATTGTTTTTGTCTGTGTAATAGAATTGTGATTCATTTAGATAATCTGCATGAATATAAGGAGTAAATGGCATCATTTCTGAATAGGTTTGAATTCGAACATTTTCTGGTTCATTGTATGGTTTTAAAGATTTGAATTCATTGCTTGTATGACTTGTAACGATTTGTAACATTGTATTGAATGTTTTTGTTAGAGAAAAGTTTTCTTGAGCATATTCATTCAAATAAGATAGATTGCTTATATTGTTGTTATAATTATTTATGATGTCTTGAAAGATTTCTTGTGTTTGTTTTTTATCAAATCCTCTTCCTGAGAAGTTGAAGTCTTGAGCTTTCTGGATGTTTTCTTTTGTGATATATCCAGGTCCACCAAAGTGATCGTATACATATACGGGTATTTTAGCCGCAAAACATTGTTGAACAGTTCTACCGATAGTAATGACTAAATCGTAGTTGGATAAGATTGTAGGTGTTACTAAAGTTGGAGTGTTACCTGCTCCAATGATTTGGGCGTTATATTCTTTTAATTGCTCTTTTAATGCGTATAATTCTTCTGGAACGTGATTTGAAATAATTGCGATATTTTTCAATGAATATGTATCTTTTTTTTGTAAAGAAAAGAAAGCGTCGGATACTGAGTTTTTAAAGACATAGATATTATTTGTAAGATTTAATATGGATTCTTTACATTCTTGACTAACTACAGAAATTAAGTCTGCTGTTTTATATTCGTCTGGTAGTGTTTCAAAGCCATTGAATGATGATAGTTTTGAAATAATGAGATGTTTATATTGAATATGATAGTGAGTTTTTAAATAGTCTAATGTAGGGTAGTGTTGAATGAATAAAATATCAAATTTTGTGTTGTCTAGAGATTTGTCGGATAATTCAACAACTTTAAAGTTTTCGCATTCTGCTAATAAGGGATAGCTTTTAGAAAAGACAGCTATAGTAACATCATAATTGTTCTTTTTGAATTCATTGGCTATGTCTATAACGTGAAGTTCAGAGCCTGTGTATTTTTGTAAATAAAGATTTGTGATTAGTACCGTTTTCATTTTGCATACCTCGTAAATATATTCTATCTTAATTATTTTTTTTGTACAATTGTTCTTGACCCTAACGTAACGTTAGGGTTTATTTTATATATGTGATATAATTAGTTTAATTATGGAGGTCTATTATGAAAGGTATTATTTTAGCTGGTGGTAGTGGTACTCGTTTGTATCCTTTGACTAAGGTGACTAGTAAACAATTACTTCCTATTTATGACAAACCAATGATTTATTATCCTATGTCTATTTTAATGCAGGCTGGGATTCGTGAGATTTTAATTATTTCAACTCCGGATGATACACCTCGTTTTCAAGAGTTATTAGGGGATGGTCATCAGTTTGGTATTGAGCTTTCTTATAAGGTTCAGCCTAGTCCTGATGGACTTGCTCAAGCGTTCATTTTGGGTGAAGAATTTATTGGTAATGATAGTTGTGCGATGATTTTGGGTGATAATATTTTCCATGGTCATGGTTTGACGAAGCGTCTTCGTGCGGCTGCTGAAAATGAAGTGGGGGCAACAGTATTTGGTTATTATGTAGAGGATCCTGAACGTTTTGGTGTTGTAGAATTTGATTCTGAGGGTAAGGCGATTAGTTTAGAGGAAAAGCCAGTTTGTCCTAAGTCAAATTATGCGGTAACAGGATTATATTTCTATGATAATAAAGTGGTTGAGTATGCGAAGAATTTAAAGCCGAGTGCTCGTGGTGAATTGGAAATCACGGATTTGAACCGTATTTATTTAGAGAATGGTGAATTGAATGTCACTTTACTTGGTGATGGATTTACTTGGTTGGATACGGGTACGCACGAGTCTTTAGTGGATGCGACAAATTTTGTGAAGACAATTGAGGAGCACCAGCATCGTAAGATTGCGTGTCTTGAAGAGATTGCGTATGACAATGGTTGGATTGGTGATGAGGAATTGGCATCTACATATGAAATTTATAAGAAGAACCAGTATGGTGCTTATTTGAAGAAGATCATGGATCGTAAGTATATTAAATAGGGGGGTATATTGATGAAGGTAACTGAAACAAAGATTCCTGGCGTATTGATTATTGATACGGATGTATTTGGTGATCATAGAGGGTATTTTACGGAGACTTATTCTAAGCCTAAATATGAGAAGATGGGTATTACAGTAGATTTTGTACAGGACAATATGTCTTTTAGTGCACAGAAGGGTACGCTTCGTGGTTTGCACTGGCAAAATCCGCCTTATGCACAGAGTAAATTGGTTTCTTGTACAAAGGGTACAGTGATTGATGTGGCTGTGGATATTCGTAAGGGAAGTCCTACATTTGGTCAATGGGTAAGTGTTGAATTGAGTGAAGAGAATCATAGACAGTTCTTTATTCCTCAGGGATTTGCGCATGGATTCTTAACTTTAACAGATAATGTTGAGTTTAGATATAAAGTGGATAATGTATACAACAAGGAATCTGAGGGTGGTATGCGTTATGATGATCCGACTTGTAATGTAGATTGGGGTTCATTATTAAATGGTATTGAGCCTGTATTGAGTGAGAAGGATATGGTTGGTCCTACTTTAGAGGAATCGAATAATCAATTTGTATATAAAGGAGAATAAAGAGATGAAAATTTTAGTAACTGGTGGTGCTGGTTTCATTGGTGGAAACTTTGTACATTATATGGTAAATAAATATCCTGAGGATATGATTGTGAACTTGGATAAGTTGACTTATGCAGGTAACTTGGAGACTTGTAAGCCTGTAGAAGATAAGCCTAACTATAAGTTTATCAAGGGTGATATTGCAGATCGTGAATTTATCATGGATTTGTTTGAAAAAGAAAAGTTTGATGTCGTAGTTAACTTTGCGGCTGAAAGTCATGTTGACCGTAGTATTGAAGACCCAGAAATCTTTGTAAAGACGAATGTAATGGGTACAACAACATTATTAGATGCTTGTGTTAAGTATGGTATTCAAAGATATCACCAAGTATCAACTGACGAAGTATATGGTGATTTACCATTAGACCGTCCTGACTTGTTCTTTACTGAAAACACTCCACTTCACACTTCAAGTCCTTATTCAAGTGCGAAGGCAAGTGCTGACTTATTTGTTTTGGCATATCACAGAACGTATGGTTTGCCAGTAACAATTTCTCGTTGTTCAAATAACTATGGTCCTTATCATTTCCCAGAAAAATTAATTCCATTAATTATTTCTCGTGCATTAAATGATGAAACAATTCCAGTATATGGAACAGGTGAAAACGTGCGTGACTGGTTACATGTATATGATCACTGTGTAGCTATTGATTTAATTGTTCGTAAGGGACGTGTTGGTGAAGTTTATAATGTGGGTGGTCACAACGAAAGAACAAACTTAGAAGTTGTTAAGACTGTATTACATGCATTAAACAAACCTGAAAGCTTAATTACGTATGTAACAGATAGAAAAGGTCATGACATGCGTTATGCGATTGATCCTACGAAGTTGGAAACAGAACTTGGATGGAAACCAAAATATACATTTGATACAGGTATTCCAATGACAATCCAATGGTATTTAGACAATAAAGAATGGTGGGAAAACATCATTAGTGGTGAATACCAAAACTATTTTGAAAAGATGTATGTAGAAAAAGGAAGAGCTAAGGAATAATCTTTAGCTTTTCTTCTTAAATGAAAGGAAGGTTTTCTTATGAAGATTTTTGTGACAGGTGTGGCTGGACAATTAGGTCATGATGTAATGAATGAATTGGCTTCTAGAGGATATGTTGGAGTAGGCACAGACTTAGCTGATGAATATAATGGTATTCAGGATGGTTCTTATGTAACTACTGCTGAATATGTATCTTTAGATATCACAAACAAAGAAGCTGTAATGAATACAATTAAAACAGTGAATCCAGATGTAGTTGTACACTGTGCAGCATGGACTGCGGTAGACTTAGCTGAAGATGAAAATAAACAGTCTAAGGTAAAAGCTATTAATGTGGATGGTACACAGAATATTGCGGATGCATGTAAAGAAGTAGATGCCAAGATGGTATATATTTCTACAGACTATGTATTTGATGGACAAGGAACTAAGCCTTGGCAACCGGATTGTAAGGATTATAAACCATTGAATGTATATGGACAGACAAAGCTTGGTGGAGAACTTGCTGTTTCAAATACTTTATCTAAATATTTCATTGTACGTATTGCATGGGTATTTGGAAAGAATGGAAATAACTTTATCAAGACTATGTTAAATGTAGGAAAGAAATTTGATACATTACGAGTTGTAAATGACCAAATTGGAACACCTACATATACATTTGATTTAGCACGATTATTAGTAGACATGATTGAAACAGATAAATACGGCTATTATCATGCAACAAATGAAGGTGGATATATCAGCTGGTATGATTTTGCGTGTGAAATCTTTAAACAAGCTGGATATACTACTAAAGTAAATCCTGTAACAACTGAAGAGTATGGTTTATCAAAGGCAGCTCGTCCATTTAATTCTCGTTTAGATAAATCTAAACTAGTAGAAAATGGTTTTAAACCACTTCCTACTTGGCAGGATGCATTGGCTAGATATTTAAAGGAAATTAATGGGTAATAATGACTAAACAATTTTTGTCTAGAGATGATGTTACATTTTTAAAAGCAGTTGCGATTGTTTTAATGGTATTTCATCATTTCTGGGCTTTTCCTATATGGTTTGCAGGAAAGAGCGACATTCACTATTGGATAATAAATAATTGGAATGTTTGTGAATCCTTTGGGCAATTTGCCAAAATTTGTGTATCAATTTTTGCGTTTATAACAGGTTATACCATGTATTACAACTCAGAAAAATATAAGAGTATAAAGTATCGTTTTGATAAAGTAAAAAGTCTGTTTATAAATTATTGGATTATAGCAGTATTGTTTTTAATCGTTGGATTTGTATTGAATGAGTTACCTCCATACAGACAAATATTATTCAATATGTTTGGTTTGCATTTGACTATGATGGATGGTAAAGTTTGTGTTAGTTTTGCATGGTATGTGTTTTTCTATTTCATTATCATGGCACTGGCAGGTTTGATTATTAAAATAAAGAAATCGAAATTATGGTTATTTCAAATTATATTTATTTTTTTGATTTCAGGTTATTTATATAATAAAAATCTAGATTTACTCCTTCGAACAGGAAAAGAAATATTTATTATTATTAACAACTGTGATTTGTTTTTCTATATTGGTGTTGTATTAGTTGGTTACATTATTGCAGCAAATCAAGTGTTTGAAAAACTCGAAACAAGTTTGATGTCATATAATAAATACATAACTAATTTTATAGTAACTTTAGCATTGATTTTAACAATCATTATTCGTTCAAAATATGGTTGGTACAGAGGGTATTTCCTTGAGACATTAATGATATCTGTGTTTATATTTAGTTTGATTTATATAACACGAAAAGTGAATAAAAAAGCAAAGATAATTTCAATACTTTCAAAGCATAGTATGAATATATGGTTTATCCACTCCATGTTTTTTACAGGAGAATGTCGTTTACAATGGATAGCGTGTTTACCAAAGAATGCTTTATTGATTGTTATATGGACTTTATGCCTTTGTACAATCTTAAGTGTGCTTTTTGAGAAAGCTAAATCATTCTTTATACAAAAAATAATTTTTGTTCAAAAGTAAGCCTTATTTTAAGGCTTTTTTATGTTATACTTTACAAGTGTAAAATTTAGGTTAAAGGATGGTTAAATTATGAAAAGACGAAGAATAATTTCCGTATTAACAGTTTTACTAGTGTTTCTAGGCTTATTATTAGTTAAAGTTGCTGAATGGGTACCTTTAACGTTTGGAGATATTCCTTTTGAACAAGTATTATTCCATATGATGGTGCCGATGCAAGGCACAGACACTTCTTTTTTGTCTAGTTTTATAGAGTATTGTTTACCAATTCCGAGTATTGTTTCTGGCATTCTATTAATTTGTTGTATTATTAAAGATTGGAAAATTAGTAGTGATATTAAACAAGGAGAGTTTAGACATGTACGTAATAATGTTTTAATAATTATTACGACAGTAGCTTGCTTATTTATATATGGATTTGGAATAACAGATTGTATCTATGCAGTTGGTATAGATCAATATTGGTATAATGTTTCACACCCATCTAAATTATATGAAGAATATTATGTAAATCCAGAAAACGTTAATTATACATTTCCTGAACAGAAAAGAAATTTGATTTATATTTTCATGGAATCCATGGAAACAACTTATGAAGATTTGGAACATGGTGGAGCTTTTGAAGAATCAAGGATTCCTGAACTTACAGAATTAGCTGATAACAATTTAACATTCGCTAACGGAAATAATGATAATAATGGTTTCTTAGTGCCTTCAATGTCTGGATGGACAGTTGCGGCTATGGTTGGACAAACAAGTGGTGTACCCTTAAATATTCCAGTTGAAGGGAATGAATATATTAGCGATAAAAGTTTTTTACCTGGAACTTACTCAATAGGTCAAATACTTGAAAAGAATGGATATAAAAATGAATTGTTACTTGGTTCAGATGCTGCTTTTGGTGGTAGAAAGTATTATTTTGAACAACATGGAAATTTTAATATTGTTGATTATAATTCTGCAATTGAAAGAGGTTGGATTGATAAAGACTATAGAGAATGGTGGGGTTTTGAAGACATTAAGCTGTTTGAATACGCTAAGAATGAGTTAATTGAACTTGCATCATCCAATCAACCATTTAATTTCACCATGTTGACTGCGGATACACATTTTATTGCTGGATATGAATGTAGTGAATGCATAGATTTATACGGAGATAGATATTCTAATGTAATCCGTTGTTCGAGTAAGCATGTTACTGAATTAGTGCAATGGATTCAAGAACAACCTTGGTACGAGAATACGACAATCGTATTGGCTGGAGATCATAAGAGTATGGATCCAGACTGGTTTAAGGATATTGAGGCAAGTGGATATAATCGTAAGTGTTATTATGCAATTATTAATTCAGCTGCTACACCAGCAACACAAAATTCACGCAAAATTTCAACATATGATTTATTTCCAACTACATTGGCAAGTCTTGGTGTTACGTTTAATTCGGATAGACTTGGATTAGGTACGAATCTTTATACTGAAACTCCAACTTTAGTTGAAAAACTAGGCTTTAAAAAATTTGATAAGGAATTGACTCGTCATTCTAATTATTATGATAAGTATTTATTGTATGGAAAGGGGAAAGATTAATGGCAGGAAAGAAAGTACTTCTATTAATCAATCCGAATTCTGGTAAGAAAAATTCAAAGGGGCAGTTGATTGATGCGTTGAATGAATTTTCAGCTCATAATTATCAAATGGAAGTATATGTTTCTCAAAAACAAATGGATATATGTCATTATATAGAAGAGCATGGTGAAAATTTTGATGTAGTTGCCATATTTGGTGGGGATGGTACATTAAATGAGGCAACGAATGGTTTAATGAAGTTGCAGAAGAAGCCTATTATTTCTTATTTTCCTACGGGTACAATGAATGATTTTGGTACTAACTTTGGCCTTAGTAATGATATGATGCAATGCGCAAAGATTGCTTGTAAAGAAAATGTAGAGTCTTTTGATGTGGGTAAGATGAATTCTCGTTACTTTAATTATGTGGCTGGTTTTGGAGCATTTTGTAATGTGAGTTATGAAACAAAACAGGAATTAAAGAAACAATTAGGGAATATGGCTTATATTATTAAGGCTTTGCATGAAATACCTAACTTGCATCCGTATCATGTAAAGATGAATATGGATGGTAAGGAGTTCGAAAAAAACTTAATGTTCGGTTTGATTATTAATGGAAATCGTGTTGCTGGTTTTGAAATGGTTGAGCAAGATGATAATACATTTAAGGATGGTGTATTCGATATTATCTTAGTTGAACATACGCCTAACTTATTAGAGCTTTATAATTATCCTTTAGGAGTGTTGTATCCAGAATTAAATATGAAGTATGTAGAAAGATATAGAGCTAAATCTATTACGATTGAATCAAATGAAAGATTAGCTTGGACTTTAGATGGTGAAGAAGGAGAGTCTACATTAGTTGCTCATATAGAGAATTACCCTAGAGCTTTACAGATATATGCCAACGAAAGAGATTAATTTCTCTTTCTTTTAATTTTGTAACAAAAGATAATTGTAACGCTTCCAACATCGTTATAAAATATAACCCGTGGAGGGTTATCATAATGAATAATAGAGATATTGCTAAGATTGGTTTTGCCGTTCTTGCAGCGGTTATGAGTTATAATTTTGCAGATACTATCGTTCATGCTGAAGAGACAAGTGTTGAACCTATAAAAGAGACTGCACCTGTTGAAAATCAGGATGATTTAACAGATGTTATTGATACAGTTGTTGAAGATACAAATACGGATTCAGAAACAAATGTAACAGAAGATACTACTGAAACAGATGTTCCTGAAGAAACAACAACCGTTGGTGGTAGTGAAACAAGTGCTAAGTTAACTGAGGGTTGGTCAAGCGATTCTTTACAGTATGTTAAAGATGGTGCTTATGTTACAAATAGTTTTGCAGAGATTGATGGTCAAAAATATTATTTTGATGAGAATGGAAACAAGGTAACTGGTTTTAAAACAATTGGTACAGATTCATATTATTTTAATGAATCAGGCATGATGCAGACTGGATTGCAAGTTCTTCATGATCAAGAAACGGGTATTGCCGTATATTCTTTAAGAAAAGAAGATGGTAAATTACATTATTATTTAGATAATGGAGCTGCATATAGTGGAATGATAAATTTAGAGGGGAAAGTTTATTATTTCGATAATGGCCTTCAGAGTGTTGGTGAAAAACAGGCGAATGGATATTGGTACAACTTCAAAGAAGATGGTAGTTTATCTGTTGGTTTTGTGAATATGGGTAATAGTGCTAAGTACTATGATAATCTTGGAAGAAGACAAACAGGTACTTTTAAGATTGATAAAGTAACTTATAACACAGATAGCAATGGTTTTATTACTAAAGCGAGTTGGGAAGGTGTTTCTTACTATTGTCAAAATGATGGCAGATGGGCTTGGAATGTAGTTGGTAATTATTATTTTGGAAGTTCAGGATGTGTTCCAACTACTGTGACTATGATTGTAAATACAATTAATGGTACAAACTATACGCCTAATCAAGTGGGTCAAATTTTACACAATGTTGGATATTTTAACACGAGTTCAATAGGTACTGGTGGAGAGTCTTGGCAGTATGTAGCTAATAAATTTGGCTTGAGTTATAAAAATAACTTAAATAGTGAATCAGCTAAACAAGAGTTATTAAAGGGGAATATGATTGCGGCTGCTGTTGGTGGTGGAAAATTCTGTCCATGGAATGGTGTAACGCATGAAATATTATTGTTTGGTTTAGATGCACAGGGCTATACAACCGTATATGATCCATATACAAGTTCACGTAATGGACGTGTACATATTAGTGAGGTCTTCAATCATCCATCATGGGATAGTGGTGATAAAAAGAATGGTGGACCATTCTTCTCTTTAGGTAAACTAAGAGATCAAAATTTATATTTAGATGTTTCTAAAGGAACTGCCCATGTAGGAAACGTATATTATACAGGTAACAATGTTGAACCAGAAGTGAATCTTTCAATGAAAAACACGGCTTTGGTTCAAGGTAGAGATTATAAAGTTGTTTATTCAAATAATGTAAAACTTGGTAAAGGTACAGCTACTATTATTGGTATTAATGCCTTTACAGGACAATTAAATGTTTCTTTCGATATTATTAAGGATGAAATGGTAAATGGAACTTATGAAATAATTTCATCTAAAAATAATAATAAAGTACTAGATGTAAAAGATGGTTCTAAATCAAGTGGCGCTGGTATTCAAATCTGGGATTGGAATGCGACTGCTGCTCAACAATATGAAATTACTAAAAATCAAAAAGGATACTACACAATTAAAAATGTAGGTTCAGGTTTATATTTAGGCATTACAACGAATTGGAATTCAATGTCAAACTTTAATCGTTTAGTTCAAGGCGTAAGTGCGAATTCTAAGGCAGGACAATTTATTTTCACAAAAAATAAAAATGGTAATTGGGTAATTTCATCTGCATGGGATCATAATTTTGTTCTTGATATGAATAATACGTCTACAGATAATGGTACGCCTATTCAAATTTTTACGAATAACGGTTCTGCGGCTCAGTCTTGGAAGTTATTGAAAATCAAAAACACTCGTGCAGAAATGGATCAAATGGCAAAAGATTATGCGGGTCTATTATCTGATGGTACATATTATATTAGTTCTTCATTGAATTCATCTTATGTACTGGATGTTAGTAATGGATCAAAAAATAATTTTGCGAATATTCAACTATATCAATATAACGGTACAGGTGCACAAGGTTGGAAAGTTAGTCATGATTCTAAGGGATATGTAACATTTATGAATGTTGGTTCAAATAAAGTGATTGACTTATATAATGGGGTTGCCCAAAGTGGACAAAACATTAGTCAATATAGTTCTAATAATTCATATGCACAAAAATGGATTGTTTTAAAAACAAGTAATGGATTTAAAATAATGTCTGCTTTAAATACAAATTATGTATTGGATTTAAGCGGAGGAACAGTTCGTAATAGTTCTAATATCCAGGCTTATATTTCTAATGATACAAAAGCACAACGTTGGAATTTTACGAAATATGAATCTCCAAGACAGAAATTAGATAACATGGCTAAACAATATAATGCAAGTATTGAAGAAACAACGTATGTCATTTCTAATTATAAGAGTCCAAATTATACAATTGATGTAAGTTATGGTTCTAAATCAAATGGAGCTAATGTATGGACACATCAATCTAACAATACAAACGCGCAAAAATGGAGAGTGAAAAAAGATTCAGTAGGTTACATTACATTTATTAATATTGGATCTAATAAAGCTCTTGATGTTTCAAATGCAAGTGTAAATAATGGTGCCAATATTTGGCAATATGAAGTTAATAACACTTATGCACAGAAATGGATTGCGAAAAAGAATACAGATGGTAGTTTAACTTTCATCTCAGCATTGAATTCAAATTATGTATTAGATATTAGTACTGGTGTTGTGAAAAACACACAAAATATACAGTTATATCAAAGTAATGGCACAAATGCTCAGAAATTTAAACTAACAAAAATCTAATTTTATAACCAGGCACAAATGTGTCTGGTTATTTTTTGGTTAGATTGAAATATTTTAAATATTCATTTAAAATAGATTTATTGGAAGAGGGATAGAAAATGGACAAAAAATTAAAACCACTTTTGGCTTTAGTATTAAGCGTATTCATGTCTGTATCAACGATGACGAATATGTATACAGTTCGTGCAGATGATGAAATAACACAAGAAGAGCCTATTGTAGAAGAAACACAAATTGAAGCGAATGAAGATATAACTGATGATTACTCAGAAGAAACTTCAAATGTAGAAAACATAACTTCAGAAGAAGTTCCTACAGAAGATGAAGAAGTACCTACTGAAGAAGAACCAGTTGTTGAAGAGGAGCAATTGGGGGATTCTAATATGATGGAATATTTCTTGGTAGATAATCCTGTATTATCAAGTGGAGAAACAGAAAACTTTGTTCTTTCATTAAATAATGCAGAGGCGTATTCTGATTTTAGATTAACCATTCAAAAAGAGGATGGAACTTCTTTTGATTTAGAGAGTACAGAACAAGTTGATAATTTAGTGAAATTCTCTAGAGTATTTAGTGAAGAAGAAAAAGGACAATATAGTGTTACCACACTTCATTATGTATATAATGGACAATCTTATTATTTAAACTTTAGCGATTTAGAGATGGATGTTAAATTTGGTGTGGATCAAGAATATGATGGGTATGATGCAACACTTCCTGATTTAACAGAGGATTCAATTAGTTCAGAAGGTATTATTGAAGTAACAGATGTAAATAAGGCTGAAGAAGAGATTGTGAATGGGGTTGCAAGTCAACCAGCAACAATGTCAGTGGATGAATTTTCATCTGTGGCAAGACATGCGACTGGTGGAATGACAATTTGTTTGGATCCAGGACATGGTGGTAATGATTCTGGTGCCACAGCATTTGGTGCAAAAGAGTCTGATTTAACTTTAAAGATTGCTCAATATTGTAAGGAAGAATTATCTAAATATGATGTAAATGTAGTTATGACAAGAACTACAGATACTCGTTTAAGTGAAGAAGCTGCCATGGATTTAAAGAATCGTGTAGAAGTAGCTAAAAAAGCAGGTGCTTCTTACTTTATTAGTATTCATATTAATTCAGCTGCAAATAGTGCTGCAAAAGGTGCAGAGGTTTATTATCCAAATACAAGTGGAAATAAGAACCTTTCTAGTAATGGACAGAATTTAGCTAAGGCAATTCAAAAACAATTAGCTGCATTAGGATTGTATGATCGTGGTATTAAGATTCGTAACTATACAGATGGTACAACTTCTTATAATCCTGACAGTAGTGATAAGGATTATTATGGAGTAATTCGTTATGCCAAAGAAGCAAATATCACGGGTTTAATTGTTGAGCATTGTTTTATTAGTAATAAAGAAGAGTTTGATAAATATTTAGATTCAAATGCTAAATTACAACAACTTGGTATTGCTGATGCGAAGGGTATTGTAAGTGCTCTTGGATTACAATTAAAAAATCAGTCCTTGGATACTTTAGCTAAAGACAATCGTAATGTTTTAGCAGATGGAACATATAATATTTCATCTTTAGTTAATTCTAACCATGTGTTAGATGTAAGTAATGCTTCTACTCGTAACGGTGCAAACGTTCAATTATGGACAAGTAATAATACACAAGCTCAGCAATTTAAAGTAAGTCATGACTCTCAAGGGTATGTTACTTTTACAAATACAAAATCTGGTAAGGTTTTAGATGTAAGTAATGGTATTGCAAAAAATGGAGGTAATGTTTGGCAATATGAGTCTAATGGTTCACGAGCTCAGAAGTGGATCGTAAAAAAAGATGGAAATGGCTATGTGATTATCTCTGCTTTAAATGAGAATTATGTGTTAGATTTAGCAAATGCTTCTACAAAGGATGGAAGCAATATTCAGGTGTATTCTTATAGAGGAGCTGATTCGCAGAAGTGGAAATTTAATAAGTTTGTTACAAAAGAACAAAGATTAGACGATTTAGCAAGCAATAATGCATCTATATTAAAAGATGGTATTTATGAAATTCGTACATCAAAGAATTCAAATTACACATTAGATATTAGCAATGCCGCAACTCATAGTGGGGCTAACGTTCAGCTATGGGCATCTAATGGTACTCAAGCTCAGGTATTTAAAGTGAGTCATGATTCAAAAGGGTATGTTACATTTACAAATGTAAAATCAGGCAAAGTATTAGACATTAGTAATGGTACGGTGCGTTCAGGTCAAAATGTATGGCAATATGCTTCAAATGGAACACGAGCACAGAAATGGATTGTTCAAAAGAGTGGTTCAGCTTATACAATAGCTTCAGCATTAGATTCAAATTATGTATTGGATTTAAGCAATGGTACTGTTCGATCAGGAGGAAATATTCAAATCTATCAAAGTAATGGTACAAGTGCTCAACAATGGACTTTTGAAAAACAAGTAAGTGATCGTGAAAAATGCAATTCTCTTGCGAGTACATATAAGAGTTTATTAAGTGATGGTACATATTATATAAAAAATAAGAATGTAAATTATGCAGTTGATGTTTTTAATGGAAGTTTATATTCAGGTGCAAATGTACAATTGTATTCTTTAAATCGAACTAATGCTCAAAAATGGGTTGTTTCTCATGATTCCCAAGGCTATGTTTCGTTTAAGAATGTTGGTTCTGGAATGTATTTAACGGCAACGGGAAGTGGAAATGGAGCGAATATTAATCAACAGAAACAATCAAATGATTATAATCAAAAATGGATCATCGCATATGATTCATATGGAAATTTAAAGATTGTATCTGCATTAAATTCACGTTCAGCATTAGATGTCAGCGGTGGACATATACGTAACAGTTCAAATATACAAGTCTATGAATCAAATAACACAAATGCACAAAAATGGGTGTTTGAATATATTAATACGAATGCAACGGGTGGCTTGATGCAAATCATGGGAACAAGCCAAACAACGGTGGCTCAAATGGTTCGTTACTATAATGCGAATGCGAATGGTTATGATAAGTTTAATGCAAAATATAAAAATAAATATGATGGATGTTTAGCTAAGGGTGGAGCTAGTACAATTAATCAATTTGCACAAATCTTCTATGAAGAAGCAACTGCAGAGGGTGTAAGAGCTGAGGTTGCATTTACGCAATGTATGAAAGAAACTGGTTTCTTAAAATATGGTGGAGATGTTCTTCCAAACCAATATAACTTTGCGGGTATTGGTGCAACTGGAGCCGTTCATGGAGCAAGCTTTAGTAATGTAAGAATGGGTATTCGTGCTCAAATTCAACATTTAAAAGCTTATGGTTCAGTATCCCCATTAACAAATCAATGTGTGGATCCAAGATTCAATCTAGTAAAACGCGGTTGTGCTCAATATGTTGAATGGTTAGGAGTAAAAGAAAATCCTAATGGATATGGTTGGGCAACATCAAAGAGCTATGGTCATGATATTGTGAACATGGTGAATTCACTGTTAAGAAAATAATTAGTTAGAGTTCAGTTTACTACTGAACTCTATTTTTAGGTTATAAATGAAATTTAAAGTCTAAATGATAAATTACTATATAATAAACTGATTTAAGATGAATAGTTATAAAAAGTTTGCACAAATTAATCATTTACTTGCACTTATTAACAATTAATCACAATTACCAAATGTTCCATGATATAGTTGAGATAGAGCTTCACCTACAGAAAGGAACAAAGGGTATGAAAAAATTATTAGGTGTATTATTGGCGTTGTTTATGTGTTGTGTACCAATTGGTATACAAGCAGAAGAGGAGGTGTTATCTTTTGAATATACGGGTCAAGAGATAGAGATTGACGGTGCAATTTGGTATCTAAATGAAGATAATGAATTCGTTTCTGGAACTCCAATTGATTGTGGAAAGTATCGTGCAATTTATTCAGATTATAGTTATGTTGATTATGAAATCACTCCAAAAGTAGTTCATGTAAATGTAAAATATAACAAAGATTGGAGACAAGGAGATCCAGAAGAAAACCGATATTTATGTGAGTATGATGGAGATCATGACTTTATATTAAGTTCTTATGTAAATGGTGATTTTAAAACAGATTACAATGATAACTACAAATTTGAATTTGAACCTAAGAATAAAAAGGATGTGAAAGTAATAAAAACTACTATAACACATCCAAATGTAGAATATGTTTATACTGGTTCAGATATTGTGATTGATAGTAAAGTGGATTCTATTAGTCCAATTGCATTTAAGAATGTTGGAGAATACATCGTAAGTTTCAATGTTGATACTAATTATTATGAATCCATTCCATTCAAGGTTACTATTTTACCTAAAACAGTACAACTAAGATTAAATAAGTATCAAAAATATGTTGGAGAAAAGGATCCAGTATTAGAAACAGATGATTACATATTAACAAGAGAAGTTGGCGAAGGTGTTGGCAATTATAAACTTACCGCAAAAAGTAAATCAAGAAATTATAAGTATGAAATCATTGAGAATGATGTATTTACAATCTTAGAAAACAAGGCACAACAAATAAAACCTGAAGTAACTAATCAACCAAGCAATGAAGAAAAGAAAGATCCAATGGTATCAATTAGTGCTTCGAAAAGGGATGAGATTAAATATGCAAATGCTTCTGATAAGAATACAAATATAAACACTGAAACCAAAGTGGATAAAGAATCTGTGAAAACAGAAACAAATGTTGTAACAGGTGTATCAAACGAAAGAACACTATTCTTATCTCTTATGATTATAAGCTTTATAGCAGCTATGTATATATTGATAAAGAAAAGAAATATTAAAATTAAATAAGAAACAAACAGAGCCTTCACCTATCACAAGAGTGGAGGCTTTGCTTTATTGTCGATGATTAAAGAAAAAGTTCTTGCATTATAGTAATAATAAAATCTGTCAACAGTATAGAAGTATTTTATTATGAAGGTGTCAAATCAAATTAAAAATGTTCTGATGAGTATTCCATGGTGACGGAGCTACCCAATTATTTAGGTTAACATTTATATCCAATCCATTTGGACTGAGCCATGTAATCCTTTTCTCAGAGCCACTACAATTTATGGAATGACTCATTTTTTCTTATAGCACTCTTTTGCAAACACATGGTAAATAGAAATATATGAAACATTGGTGGTATAATAAAAGAGCTTGTGGAAAGACATGCTCTTGAATGAAGAGCTTCATGAGATAATGAGCATCAAGAGGAACTGGGCGGTTCTGGTTATTCATCTCGTGAAACTCCGAACCGACAAATACAAATGAATGAACAAAAAAGAGCGTAGAAAGTATCCAACTTTAGGTTCGTTTACTTGGTCTGAAAACAAAAAAATATGAATGACAGTTGCTTGTAGAAAACATTGTTCAAGAATGATATAACGCTAAACATGCAACATCATCTATTTTTGAAATTTATAAATTCTTTAGACTTAAAACAATGTACATTTTGTGGGTCTTATGATTTTACAAATATGGGCATAAGAAAGATGGAACACAGATTTGTCGCTAAAAAAAGTGCAATATCGAGATGCGATGAGCTCAATGTATAGTAAATAAGTGAATGATTACTATTCGTTTGCAAAAGAGGAACTTTATTTTAAAAAGCCTTATATATAAAGTGTTTTTGTGAGATTAGAAGCATATATAGTTCCTTTAGCACCCGGCTTTTAGACTATAGAAAACAGCAAAAGAATAAGTATTAATAAGATTCCATAAGACATTAATCTATATGCCAAGTTGTAGAATGTGTACAAATGGCATTTTTGACAGATACGTAAAAGAAAGGAGAAAGACACATGGAAAATACAAATTTTTAAAAATAGTATATTTTGACGAAGCATTTGTTGCAGATTTCATGCAGATTATTGCTGGCGGTGAACTTAAGAAGACGACAGAGTTTATTACTGAAGTTAACTCTGGAATTGAAGGAATGGCAGATGTAGAGGGTGGCATAGGAACTGAAAAGAATGCTTTATCCAAAATCTTCAGCTTTCTGAGTGGTGCAACAATAAATGCGGAAGCTGGTGTAAATCTAAATCTCTCAAGGAAATCTGATAGAATTGCAAAGAATATTCTTGAAAATACTCTGCTGGCAGATTTTATTGCCTTGCTCGATGCAGATAAGCGTAGAACAAAAAATAAGCGATGTAGCGGTATTAAAATATTCCCGAAAGTAGTGGTCAAACCAGAGGTAAATTCTTTTTCGTACATTATGTTGATTGCTCCTTTTCTTAGCATGATTGATGGCGACCTGCCATTCAAAACTAGCGATGGCGATGCAATGAAAATCGATATAACCAAAATAGAGGAAGCCATTGAAAAGGGGCGTGGCTATTATGAATTTGTGGCTACCGTGGATGGAAAGGATGTCATATTAAGATTTAATCGTACTGCTTTCAGAAATAGCTATACAATGTCTGATTTACCTAAAATGCGACTTACATATTATGCGATTCATGTGGGACAAATTGAGAAATCTGATTTGCAAGTTCAAAAAGAGTTTGAGTTTGGAACCTCAAAAGCATCTAAACGTGTAGATTATGCTTCTGCATCCGAAGGTGATTTTGTAGTTTCAAAAATTGATGTATACGATGTTGTGTTAGCAGGGGTGTTGGAGGACTGATGGATAGAATAGAGATATATTGGGGAGCGGACAAATATTTCGAAGAAGCAACTGAAAAACTTGAAGATGTTCACTTCTTGGTGGACGTTGTTAATCATATCAATAAAACTGATCTTAAGATTGAAGGTGTCGCTGGGCAAGAAGATCCTCCGATGGAAGTGGAGAATCTTTTGGTGCACACAGATGATTACGGCGGTGTGAGAGAGTGGGCACTTCTTGGATTTTCTAACAATGTTTTGCAAAACCTGAAAGTTAATGTTAAAAATCTATGGCTTTGTAACCCTCCAATAAAAATTTACGAAGATGTTGTAAAAAACTACGATAAAGAAACAATCAAAGAGCATAGGACTCTATATCCAAAAATTACCGTAGAGGACATGCGTAAGATGTCTGAAGGGTTTAATGATGTTGTAATAGGACAACCTCATGTAATGAAAAAATCTTTGGCTTCGATTTATGCTTTGCGAAATAGCGAACGTAAAAGACCGGTTACGCTGCTATTTTTAGGGGACTCGGGCATTGGAAAAACGGAGACAGCAAAATATATTAGTTCTTGTTTAGGCACGGATATGGTTAGAATCCAGTTTTCGATGCAGCAGACTAACAGCGCTTATCAATACATTTTTGGCGCCAACCACGGTGAGGACAGTTTGGCTCGTGAATTGATTAGACGCAGTTCTAACGTTATTTTGCTGGATGAATTTGATAAGGTATCTCCTTCATTCTACAACGCGTTTTACCAAATGTTTGATGAAGGTACTTTTGTCGATGCAAACTATTCTGTGGATGTTTCCAAGTGTATTATTATTTGCACCACTAATTACAGGACTGAAGAAGAAGCGGAAAAGTATCTGGGAACTCCAATCTATTCGAGATTTTCTAAAGTTATTATTTTTAATCCGATTAACGTAGATGACAAATTAAGAATTGCAAGAAAATGTTATGAAAGTTTGATTGCACAGGTAAATACCGAGGATAAAGCACTTATTGAAAACAATTCTATATTATCGTTATTTGAAAGAGTTATTAAAGAAGGTGCCTATCCCAATATGCGCATGTTAAGGAACGACATAGAGGATGCAATAAATTTTGAAATCTTGAAGGCAAGAGGCATTATTCGATAGAGAACAACCGGGCAGCTAATAATGATAATCCACAATTAGATACCATGGTTGATTAAAAATTGGCTTTACAAGTTGTAGGTGTGAAATCCCTATTACTTGTAAAGGTTGATTTATCCCTATTTGGTTTTCTATATTCAAGTCGTCTTAATATGTGTATGCGTTTACATTTAGTTGGTTATAAAAACAGTGGTCTATATCATCTAAAATATTCTATATGTAAAGCAAATTTTATAAAATTTATTTTGTTTCTTAATATTTATAATATTTGTTTTAAATAAAGTATATCTTTTACTTTTTGTACTTTATGTTTTAAATTTCAAGTGTTAAATGGTAATTGACATATTATATATATAGGATAAAATTATTAGGCAATAGTTTTAGTGTGGAATAAGTATGACTGTTGTAAGGTAATAGGAATAAAAATGATACATTTAGATGATGTTAGATATAGCTGGCTTACCGCATTTTTAATTGATTCGTTCATCTTCTACTGGGTTATGGGTAGGGAGGAGTGTATCTAAAATTTCATATTTCATTGCTTATTAAGACTTATAAAATTCTAATAAGCTTTTTTTATGTTTATAGGAATGGGAGAGTATTATGTATAGGAAGAATGCAAATGGGTGGTTGAAGCATATCGATTTTATCATTCTTGATATGATATGTTTGCAACTTGCATTTATGATTACCTATTTTATTAAGAATGGAAATATACATATATATAATAATTTCTTATATAGAAATATGGCTATCATAATAGAATTGGCTGATTTAATGGTTTTACTGATTTTTGGCACATTAAAGGGTGTATTAAAAAGAGGTCATTATCAAGAGTTTGTAAAAACATTAAAACATGGTTTTATTGTTTGCTTATTGGCTGTTTTATATTTGTTTACAGTTCAAAAAGGAATTTTCTTCTCTAGATTTATTTTATTCTTAACAATTGGCATTTATTTTATATTGACATATATTGTAAGAGAACTATGGAAGACACATATAAAAAAGGGTGTGAATAGTGGTAAAAGAAGAAAATTATTAATTGTTAGCTCTAGTAACATTGTTGATAAAGTCATTGATAATGTTGAAAAGAATAATTATTCGCGTTATGACATTGTTGGTGTTGCCTTATTAGATAAGGATTTAATTGGGAATCAAATTAATAATGTTTCTGTCGTAGCAAATGATGAAACAGTTGGTATGTATGCATGTAAAGAATGGGTAGATGAAGTATTAATTGTACTACCTAAAGAGATTGCTTATCCAAATACATTGATTGAACAATTAACATTAGCTGGTATTACAGTCCATATGAATTTAGCTAAGGTTGTGAATTCACCTGGTAAGAAACAGTTTGTTGAAAAGATTGGTGATTATACGGTTTTAACTACAAGTATTAACTATGCTTCATTAAATGAATTATTCTTAAAAAGAGTGTTTGACATTGTTTGTGGTTTATTAGGATGCATATTAACATTAATTATCTGTCTCTTTATTGGACCTGCAATTTATATTGCTAGTCCAGGACCCATCTTCTTTTCACAAGAAAGAGTTGGTAAGAATGGTAAGAAATTTAAGATGTACAAATTTCGTAGTATGTACTTAGATGCAGAAGAAAGAAAAGCAGAATTAATGAAAGACAATAAACTAGGGGATGGCAAGATGTTCAAGCTTGATTTTGATCCTCGAGTTATTGGAAATAAAGTAATGCCTGATGGATCACATAAAACAGGTATTGGTGAATTCATTCGTAAAACAAGTTTAGATGAATTCCCACAATTCTTTAATGTATTAAAAGGAGATATGTCTATAGTAGGAACTAGACCTCCTTTAATATCAGAAACAAATTTATATGAGTATCAACATTTTGCACGATTAGCTATTAAACCAGGGATAACTGGTATGTGGCAAGTTAGTGGAAGAAGTGAAATTATAGATTTTGATGAAGTAGTAAAACTAGATAAATATTATATCGAGAATTGGAATCTTGGTTTAGACATTAAGATTCTATTAAAGACAGTACTAGTTGTAGTATGTAAAAATGGTGCTGTTTAGAATAAAATTACTGTTTAAAAGTTTTTTAAATGTTAAATTTTATAACTTATTTATTTTGAGTATGGATAGGAAGGAAATATCATGTCAAAAAAAAAAATATTGTATATTGTCGAAGCTATGGGCGGTGGAGTATTTACATATATTGTAGATTTAGCAAATGAATTAGTAAAAGAATTTGATATATACATTGCTTATGGAGTTAGACCTCAAACCCCCTATAATTATCAAGAGTATTTTGACTCTAAGATAAAATTAATAAAAGTAGAAGATTTTGTAAGAGAAATTTCTCCTTACAAGGATTTAAAGGCTTTAAATGAAATAAAAAAAATAGAAAAAAAAGTAAAACCAGATATTATTCATCTTCATAGTAGTAAGGCGGGGGTTATAGGAAGAATTGCTTTTAACGGGAAAAAGGTTCCAGTGTTTTATACGCCTCACGGATATAGCTTTTTGATGAGAGATACAAGTGTAGTCAAGCGATTAATTTATTGGTGGATAGAAAAAATTTTTTCTTATAGAAAATGCACGATTATTAGTTGTAGCCCTGGAGAATATAAAGAATCTCTAAAACTTACAAAAAATTCAACCTACGTAAATAATGCAATAAATATAGAAGCATTGGATAAGAAGCTTAGCAAAGTGAAAAAGGAAGAACATCCATTTACAGTTTTTACGCTTGGTAGGATATGTTATCAAAAAAACCCAAAATTATTTAATCTTATAGCTAGTGCAATGCCTGATACAAAATTCTTATGGATTGGTGATGGAGAATTGGTAAATGAATTAACATCTCCAAATATTGAAATTACGGGATGGGTTGACAGAGAAGAAGCTTTGAAGAAGAGTATGAATGCAGATGTTTTTGTACTAACTTCTTTATGGGAAGGACTTCCTATGTCACTTCTTGAATCAATGTATATGAAAAAAATATGCGTCGTTTCTAATGTAATTGGCAATAATGATGTAATATGTAATGGTAAAAACGGTTATGTTTGCAGTTCTGTTGAAGATTATGTTAATGCAATAAATGAAAGAAAAGAAGAATATATGAATACTGCTTATGCAGATTTGTTAAATAATTATGTAACAAAAGTACAGGCTGCCAGATATACTGAAATTTACCTAGACAATTGAACTTTAAAGGAGTGTGTAAAATGATAGGTGCAGTAGTAGTTTTGTATAATCCTTCTAATGATGAAATTGAAAATATCAATACATATAAGAATAAAGTGGATTATACAGTCATTGTTGATAATTCAGATGTTAATAATAAGAATTTGGTTAATAGAATTGTAAATTTATCTGAATCTATTGTTTATTATTCGGAACAACAAAATTTAGGTTTGGCAAAAGCTTTTAACATTGGAATTAATGTATTAATCGAAAATCATTGTGAATGGGTGTTGTTATTAGATGCAGATAGCATTTTGGAGAATGATATTATTGATGTTTATAAAAATGCAATAAAATATTATGATAACGGTAAGGATGTTGCAATATTTTCACCTGTACACATGTTTGAAAGAAGTCATAATAAACCGTATTTAGGGTATAGAGATGTTGACTGGACAATGACTTCTGGTTGTTTTTATAATTGTGAAATATTTAAAAAAATAAATGGATTTTTCGAGCCATTATTTGTTGATGGTTTAGATATGGACTATTGTTTTAAATCGCATGATTATGGATTCAAAGTAGTAGAATGTGGCAAAGCTGTAATTAAGCATAATCCAGCTGAGACAAAAGACTTTTTAGGTTTTAAATATGGTATAGCATCACCAATAAGATATTATATGCAAGCAAGACAGTTGCTTTGGTGTTGGAAAAAGTATAAAAGAATTTATGTCATTTTAATTTATTTTTATAAATGGTTTAAGATACTCTTTTTATTTCCAAATAAAAAGGAATATATAAACCAAATGGTTAAGGGAACAAAAGAGGGGTATAGTATCTATGATATATACAAATAAACATTCAAATAGGAAACATATATTACAAGTAAACATAGATAACGATGGGGGTAATGGAGCATTTGCTTTAATTTATTACATAAATAAGGTTTTGAAATGTAATTTTGTGTTTGATTATTTTACTATGGGCAATTTTAAAATCGATGATGTTTATAATAGTATTATTGAAGATGGTGGTAAATGCTTTTCAGCTAATTTACGAAATAATAAATTAATTGGACATTTAAAATTACCTTTTTCATTTTATCATGTATTAAAAGAAAATAATTATGATATTGTACATATACATAGTGAAGTGGCTTATAAACATTTTTTATATGCTTTTGCAGCAAAAAAAGCAGGTGTAAAAAAAATTATTATCCATTCGCATAGTTGCAATATTGATGGAAATAATAAAGGAATTAAATTTATTTTACACCGATTTTTTAAAAATAGAGTTAATAAATTAGGTACATATTTTTTAGCATGTTCAGTTCCTGCTGCTGAATGGCTTTTTACTAATAAAACATTGCATAGTAATTACTTTAAATTATTGCATAATGGTATATTACCGGATTCCTATAAGTATTCAGACGAGAAGAGAAGAGAAATAAGAGAAGAGTTAGAAATTAATGAAAAAATAGTTATTGGGCATGTTGGTGCATTAAAGAAAGTAAAAAATCAAACTCGATTATTAGATATAATGCATGATTTAAATGATGAACGATATGTATTGGTGTTAGTTGGTGATGGAGAAGATAGAAAAGAGATAGAAGAAAAAATAAAAAAACTTTCATTGGAAAAAAAGGTTTATCTGTTAGGAAATAGGACTGATGTACCAGATCTACTTCAAGCATTTGATATATTTGTATTTCCTTCCTTATTTGAAGGAATACCAATGGCTTTAATTGAAGCTCAAGCAGTAGGTATTCCTGTTATTGCTTCAAACGCAATTAATCCCGATATAAAAATTAATGATAATATTTCGTTTTTATCATTAGATGAAAATAATACAAAATGGATTACAGAGATTAATAAAATAAAAAGTAAACACATAAAATGTAAAGGTTATTCAAATGTTTCTAATTCTGCATATAATATAAAAAATAGTGCAGAAGTATTAAAGGAGTTATATAAATAGATGATTATATCAGTACACAAGATAAATATAGAATCTTTTGTTAAATTACTTTCATTAATTTCAATAATTATAATTGCATATATAACTGGAAATAATCATATTGAATTTTTAGCAGTAACAATGGGGATTATTCTTATAGTGATTATAGCTAAATATTCTTATTTCAGTGTTTTCTCGTTTATATTATGGTTTAGTTTTTTACAAGAATATTTTGCGTCAATAAATCGTTCATTATCTTCAGGACGATTATTATGGGATGTGAATGTTCCCGTATATTTTAAAGAATTATTTATCTGTACAGCATTTTTCTTTATATTTGAGATTTTTATTTTTTCCGTAACAAATGTATTGAAGAATGAAAAAGATATTTATAGAAGGAAAATATTTATTAATATAAAATGGGCTTATGTTTTAGCTATTGTTTCTTTAATTATTATTATTTTGTGCTACCCAACTTTACCTAAGACTGGTATGCTTTTGGAAAGAGATAATGGTTTTATCTCTTCATCATTATTTGTTCCTATTTCAATGTTTCTACTAGGAATAACGGTAGACTATATAAAGAGCAGTTTGCTTATAAAGATTATAACAGTTGCAGATGTTTTCTGGGTTGTAATGCATGGGGATCGTGTAATTGTTTTAGGATTTATAGTTTATGTATTATTAAAATATTTAAATAACGATAATTCAAATAAAAAAGCTCAAAATAAATTTTTTAATAAAAAATTAATGATTTCTTTTATGACTGCCATTGCTATTATTACAATAGCAATAAAAGTGCAGTATACTAGGGCAGGTGTAGATTACAGTTATAATTTCACAGATTTTATTATGAATATCTTAAAACAAGGAACGGCAGCTGATGTTGTCCATTGCTTTAATTGTGCAACAAAAATGTGGATTTCTGGTGAAGGATTGTATGGTTATACATATTTGCACTATATATTAAACTTGTTACCTAAAGCAAATATTTCATTAAATCCAGCGATAATTTTAATGGAAAAATATAATACTTTGGGTGGTGGATTGTTTTTTTCTGAACCTATGATGAATGGTGGATTAATATTGTGTATTTTGCATTCAATGATTTTTATTTTAATATTAACTTGGCTTTTTAATAAGAAATCTGATTATAGGTGTTTGTTGATAATACCATTCATAATATTGATTTTCAGATTTGCATGGTATTCAAGTTTAGCCGGTATTGTAAAAATGGTATTTTATTATGTTCCAATAATATATTTAATAACAAAAAAAGTTAGAATTTGAAGGAGATGGGTATATGGGCAAAGATAAAAATTGGAATGATAATGACTTTTGTTTCATAGTTATATCATATAATCAAGAAGATTATGTTTTCGAACATTTAGAGAGTATTAAGTATCTAATCAAAAAATATGGTGGTAAAAAAAGAATACAACTTATTTTCAGTGATGACTGCTCAAAAGATGCAACTGTAGAAAAAGCAAAGTATTGGATAGAACAAAATAGAGATTTATTTAATGAATATAATATAATTGAGCATAAAAATAATGTAGGAACCATTCGTAATATGATAGACGCAAAGAATTATGTAAAATCATCTCTTTATAAAGAATTAGCATGCGATGATTTATATTATAAAAATAATATATTTGATTTATGTCTTGATAATAAAATTGTAATAACACCAACAATTCATTTCTTTGACCCAAATATTGTTGCAAACAAACCATTAAGTGATTATCTGCTTTTTGTATATTATAAAGATAAAAATATTAAAAGCAAGTTAAAAAATATGTTAGATTATAATCAATGTATACCATCTCCAGGTGTGATTCTACCTTTAACAGTTTGGAAGGATGATGATTTTAAGAATTTCCTTTTAAAATACAAATATATTGAAGATATACCTGAGTGGTACTATTTATTTAATATAAATGATTTTAATCTGGAAATAGATATTTATGAAAAACCTATTGTATTGTACAGAAGAAATGTTGGTGTTTCTAATCGAATAAAAAAGAAACACAATCCTATAGATGATGAATATAAAAGAATGAGAAAAGATATCGTATCAAAACAAGATTATTTGCCAAAGTATTTAAATCCATACGCTTTTATTCATTTTATAAAAACTAGAATATTAATTCCATTGTACAAGAATACAATGGTTGTAAAGAATTTTCTTGAAGTATGGGATTATAATGTTAAAGATGCAGAATCTTTTATTGAATATATACAAAGGAATGCAAAAAAGATGGAAGCAAGTTATGTAAATTTCAAGAATAATATAGAGTAATATAGAGTAATATAGAGTAATATAGAGTAATATAGAGTAATATAGAGTAATA